>Ga0078972_1000170_pt1 | contig 269010 bp, 294 predicted proteins | sample YelNatPaOPGAMG01_FD_67568 | JGI IMG/M metagenome (GOLD analysis project Ga0078972, IMG submission 67568) | Hot spring thermophilic microbial communities from Obsidian Pool, Yellowstone National Park, USA - OP-RAMG-01 (SPADES assembly) (version 2) | ecosystem: Environmental > Aquatic > Thermal... | reverse complement strand
GTTACTACTATCTAAAAAAAGAAATATTTTTAAATATATATGTAATAGAAAGATATATATTAATAAAAAAATATATAAATAAAAAATATATAATCTAAATATATAAATAAAAAAAACATATAAATGGCATACGGGAATAAAACAATAGAAATAACAATAACAAACGATAACGGAATATTTAATTCTCTCTTTAAAAAAATAGTTAAAGGAACAGAAGAAGAATATGATTTCACCGGAATTAAACTATTAAGAAAGCTTTTAACAAATAAAAAAGCAAAAATTCTTTATCTGTTAAAAACAAAAAAACCAAAATCAATATATTTATTGGCGAAGATGGCTGAAAGAGGATTTAAATCAGTAAGTGAAGATATAAAATTTCTTGAAAAAATAGGCTTAATTGATATAATCGCTGAAAAAACAGGAAAAAGAACACGACTGCGACCAATTCTTACAACAGAGAATCTTATCTTTAAATTAAAAATATAAAACCTATTTCATTATCTGGGTCTTTTTATTCAGTGAAAAAACTATAGAAGAACCATATTGAATAAAAAAGTTTCTAAATCGTGCCCTAACCTATAACATCGTTGCCAATCTTTAAACCGAACTTTTTTAATTTTCTTTTAATAACTGATAATAAGAACTATAATATTTAAAAAAATCTTTTTCTTTTCCTTATTGGTTAAACTCATAGTTTTCAGGTAAGGAATTTTTATTTTAAATAACCTCCTTTCAATTATTTTAGCGTATTAATCTTTTTTGTTTATCTTTAACTTAAAAATTTTTTGCCTCATTTTTTTGTTCAAAAATTTCTAAAAAATAGCGTTTTTTTTATTTTTTTATCCGTCTCTTTAAATCTTATCAGCACGAAATGAATCAAGCAAAAAACTAAATAATATCTAAGAAAATCATACAAATCCATCCTCCCAAGTCCGTGATTTAATTCTTATCAGCTTTAAACTCTGAACTTCTATCATCTTTATCTTCTTTAGTCTCCTTTTCATCTTTCTCCTTCTCATACTCTTTTGAAGCATTTTCATAAATTGTTTTTGTTATCTCCTGAATTTCTTTTTTTAATGATTCTATTTCCCTTTTTATATCTTCAGCGCCTCCTTTTTCAAGAGTCTCTTTAGCTTTTTTTATAGAGCTCTCTATCTTTTCTTTTTGTTCTTTGGTTATTTTATCAGAAAGTTCTGAAACACTCTTTTCACAAGTATAAATTAAAGAATCTAATTCATTCTTTATTTTTATTTCCTCCATTTTTTTCTTGTCTTCTTCTTCATGTTCTTTCGCCTCTTGCATCATTTTCTTTATTTCTTGCTCAGAAAGTTTTGTAGAAGCCGTAATAGTCATCTTTTGTTCTTTTCCGGTTCCCAAATCCCTTGCACTTACATTTAATATACCGTTTGCATCAATATCAAAAGAGACTTCTATTTGAGGAACTCCTCTTGGAGCAGGCAAGATTCCAACCAAATTAAAGTTTCCTAAACTTATATTGTCTTTGGCAAGAGGTCTTTCGCCTTGTAAAACATGTATTGTTACTGCTGTTTGAAAATCAGAAGCCGTAGAAAAAATTTGGCTTTTTTTCGTTGGAATAGTGGTGTTTCTCTCTATCAAAGGAGTCATAACACCTCCTAAAGTTTCAATCCCAAGAGTTAAGGGGGTAACATCTAACAAAACAATATCTTTAATATCTCCCGCTAAGATAGCCCCTTGTATTGCTGCTCCGAATGCAACACACTCCATAGGATCAACTCCTCTTTCTATTTTCTTACCTATCTTATCTTCCAATAACTTCTGTATTATTGGCATCCTAGTAGGCCCCCCAACAAGAATTATTTTATCAATATCTTCTTTTTTCATCCCTGCATCTTTTAGCGCTTGCTCAACAGGATGTATACATCTTTTGATAAGAGGTTCAATTAATTGTTCTAATTTTGCTCTTGTTAATTTCATAACAAGATGTTTCGGCCCATTATTTGTTGCAGTGATATAAGGGAGATTTATTTCTGTTTCCAAAACAGTTGATAATTCTATCTTGGCCTTTTCACTTGCCTCTCTTATTCTTTGCATTGCAGTAGAATCCTCATCTAAACTAATATTCTCTTTTTTCTTGAACTCTTCAACAACCCATCTTATAATTGCCTCATCCATATCTGTTCCACCGAGTTGAGTATCTCCAGAAGTAGATAAAACCGTAAAAGTGCCTTCGCCAAATTCCATTATCGTAACATCTAAGGTGCCTCCTCCTAAATCGAACACGAGAATTTTATGCTCTCCTTCTTTATCAATACCATACGCCATGGATGCAGCAGTCGGTTCATTTACTAATCTAACTACTTCTAGACCAGCAATTTTTCCAGCGTCTTTTGTGGCAGTTCTCTGATTATCATTGAAATAAGCGGGAACAGTAATAACCGCCTTATTAATTGACTCTCCTAAAAACGCTTCGGCATCTTTCTTTATCTTCTGTAATATAAAAGCAGAAATTTGCTGAGGAGTGTATTCCTTTCCATAAATATTATATTTAAAATCAATCCCCATTTTTCTCTTTACTTTCATAATAGTTCCTTCCGGATTGGAAACGGCCTGTCTTCTTGCTGGTTCTCCAACTAATAACTGACCATCTCTTGTAAAAGCAACAACGGAAGGGAACATCTTTCCCGCAATTGTAGCTCCTTCAGCTGAAGGAATCAACACGGGCTTTCCGCCAATAACAACAGCGGCCTGACTGTTGCTTGTTCCTAAATCAATCCCAATTATTTTTTCTTTTGCCATTATTAGTTAACCTCCTTGTTTTCTTTTATTTTTTCTTTGTTTCTAGCTATTTTAACTTTGCTAGCCCTTATTAATTTGGATTTCAAAAGATAACCTTTCTGTATTTCTTCAATTACCTCTTCCTCATTATGTTTGCTTAACTCCTCGCATAAAACTTCGTGAAATTCGGGATTAAATTTTTTTCCCAATGCCTCAATCTCTTTTAATCCGTGTTTAGCCAGTATATCAAAAAACTTCTTCTTTAATCTCACTAATCCTTCTCTGAACTCTTCTTTATCCGAAAGTCTTATTGCGGCATCAAAATCATCAAGGACAATAATTAATTCTCTAATTAAATTCTCATTTGCTAATTCAATTATCTTTTCTTTTTCTTTTTCAAAATTCTTTCTATAATTATCAAAATCAGCTTGTAAATATTTTATGCTATTTAGTCTTTCTTCAGCCAGAATTTTCATTTCTTCAAAACGTTTTTTTAGATCAGTTATCTCCTCTTTTATTTTTTCTTCTTCTTTCTTTAGCTTTTTATCAATATTCTTCTCTATTTTTACTTCATAAAAGTTTTTTTGTTCAGTCATCATAATAAAAAAATAAAAACAAAATTAGTTAATCTCAATCTTTTTCTGCTTCTTCTTCTCAATTTTTGGAACAATTACTTCCAGGATGCCATCTTCATATTTTGCAACAGCCTTATCCGGGATGACTTTTGAAGGTAAGGGGACCGATCTATAAAAACCACTGAAGCTTCTTTCTTCTTTATAAAATCCTTTTTTTTCGATCTTTACTTCTTGTTTTTTCTCGGCTTTTACTTCAATTCTATCCTCACTTACATTTAACTGAATATCTTTTTTATTAACGCCCGGTATCTCAAATTTCGCGATAAGTTCGGTATCTGTTTCAACCAAATCGGTCAGAGGAAATCTCATTCCAGGCAATCTCTTTTCATTATCCGCTGGAAGCAATTTGTAATTTTCTTCCAAAAAATTGCCAAAACATTTGTTTATTTCTCTTTGAAATCTCTTCATTTCATCAAAAAAATCTTCAAACATTTTGGCTCTTATCCTCCTTTCAATTAAATTATTATTGCCTCTGTCACTTTATCTTTTTTCTCTTCAAAATCAGCTACAAGAGCCTCTGTCGTCAAAACCAACCCTGCAACTGAAGCAGCATTTTGAATAGCATTCCTAACAACTTTTGTAGGATCTATAACTCCTGCTTCAAATAGATCTTCAAAAACATCTTTCTTAGCATTATATCCAAAATTCTTTTCTTTTGAATCTCTAACTTTTACTAAAACCTCAAGATCTTCTTTCCCGGAATTTTTAGCAATTTGTCTTATTGGTTCCTCTAAAACCCTTTTTATAATGTCTAACCCTATCTTTTCATCGCCAACAAATTCTTTTTCAATAGCATCATCAAATATTTTTTTAGCTTTCAAAAGAGTAACCCCTCCGCCAACAACAACGCCTTCTGCAACAGCCGCCTTTGTTGCATTCAAAGCATCATCTATTCTTAATTTCTTTTCTTCTAACTCTGTTTCTGTTGTTGCACCAACTTTAATAACCGCTACACCCTTTCCTAACTTAGCTAATCTTTTCTTCAACTCTTCTTTCTTATAACTCGAATCAGAATTTTGAATTTGAACTTCAATTGCTTTTTTTCTCTTTTCAATCTCTTTCCTATTGCCTTTCCCTTCTACTATCGTGGTTTTATCATTACTGACAATAATTCTTCGTGCTCTACCCAAGACGTCATCTTCTATTTCTTCAAGCTTCATTCCCTTGTCTTCGCTCACGACTTTTCCGCCAACTAAAACTGCAATATCTTCCAATAATTCTTTTTGCTCATCCCCAAATCCAGGAGATTTAACAGCACAAACTTTTATAGCCCCTTTCAATAAATTAATTATTAAAGCAGCAAGAGCCTCACCTTCTACATCTTCCGCGATTATCAGCAAAGATTTTCCTTCTTGTGCTACTTTTTCTAAAACAGGAAGTATTTGTTTTATCGAACTAATCTTTTTATCGCTAATCAGAATATAAGGCTCTTCTAATTCACAAATCATCCTTTCTTGATTTGTAGCCATATAAGGTGAAATAAGACCCTTGTCAAACTGCATTCCTTCAACAACTTCTAAATGAGTTTCTATACTTTTTCCATCTTCAACAGTTATAACGCCTTCATCCCCAACCTTTTCCATTGCTTCGGCAACCAGCTCTCCTATAGTATCATCATTATTTGCTGAAATTGAAGCAACTTGTGCAATCATTTTTTTATCTTTTACTTCAACGCTTTCTTTTTTAATATAATCAACAACTTTAGCAACTGCTTTTTCTATCCCTCTTTTAATCTCAACAGGATTTGCGCCAGAAGCAATACTCTTCATTCCTTCTTTTATCATTATTTGCCCTAACAAAATTGCGGTAGTTGTGCCGTCTCCTGCATCGTCTTGAGTTTTAGAAGAAATTTCTCTTATAAGTTTAGCACCAATATTCTCAAATTTGTCTTTTAATTCAATTTCTTTTGCTATTGTAACCCCATCATTAGAAACTAAAGGTGAATGTCTATCTAATATTACTGTCCTGCCTCTCGGCCCAAGAGTAACTTTAACAGTATTAGCAACTTTGTCAATTCCACGAATTAAAGCCAATCTTGCATTTTCCCCAAATATTATTTGTTTAGTATCCACCATTTTTTAATCCTCCAATTTAGCGATTATATCTTTAAACTCAACAATAACATATTTTTCATTATCAATTTCCAATTCTTCATGACTATAACCAGAATAAAGAACTTTTTCTCCCACTCTCAAAGGAATTTCTTTTCCATCTTTACCAACTCCTACTTCACTAACAATTCCTTGTTTTTTATCTTCATTAGTTTTTGGAAGATAAATTCCTGATTTAGTTTTTTCTTCTTTTATTTTTTCTATCTTCAATAATACTCTTTCACCAACAGGTTTTATCTTCATTTTGAAACACCTCAAAATTTAAAAATTATTACTATTTATATACTTTTTTTCCAAAAATAAATAAAAAAGGATACTTCTTATAAAAAAAATATTAAAAAAATAAATAAAAAGTATCTTTAATTTAATATATGAAATTAAAAAAAGAAAAATTTAAAAAAATAGGAATTTTAGAATAGAGATGATAAATCTAACAAAAAGAGAAAAACAGGTTCTTTTAGAATTATTAAAGAATTGTAAAGTTAGTGATCAAGAAATTGCAAAAAAAATTAAAACATCAAGGCCTACAATTTTTAAAATAAGAAAAAGATTAGAAAAAGAGGGAATAATAAAAAATTATATCCCTCTTATCGATTTTGAAAAATTAGGAATATATCTTCAATCGGTGATATTGTATAGATGGAAGGATTATTCAAAAACAAAAGAATTGGAAGAAAATATTAAATTTATTAGATCACAGCCAGAAATAATTTTATTTATAAAAGGGGAAGGCATAGGAAGCAAAACAGATTTATTAATTTCAGTTCATGAAGATTTAAAAGATTATGAAAGATTTATTAGAAAATTAAAATATGCTTGGAGAGATAATGTTGAAGGAGTAGAGGTTTTTCTTTCTTCAATTAGTGGTATTTCAAAAGGATATGATCTATGTACTCCTGTTATTGAAAAAATAAGCTCAAAAGTAATTTATTCTGATTGAGATTATTTTTTATCTTCTATTTGGCTTAATTGGGGCACAGGCATATGATAAGGAATATTAACTTCATCTTCGAGCATTAAGGCAATCGGGGCGCATTTTCTTAAAATAAAATTTATTAAAAAAATTTTAATATTTAATGGAACTTCTTTCTTTTTCCAAGATTTAAAAATTATTTCAGATTCTTGTTCTGTTGTTGAAACAAATATTTCTCCCTCAAAACAAACCTCATTGCTTTTCTTATTTTCTTTTTGTTTTTTTGAATCTTCTTTTAAAGAATATTTTATTAAATAACTAAAATAAAATTTGATTACTTCTTTTTCAATAGAATTTATTCTAATTTTTTCTATATTTAAAAAATCTATTGAATAATTTACATTTGTTAAATATTCTTCTAAAACTCTTTCCGCAGAAATTTTTTTAAAATTAAAACCTACAATTTGCATTTTAAATTAAATCTTCTTCTGAAACGACAACAAAATCTCCTACAGCAATAATACTATTAAAAGGTATCAAAACCTCTTTTCCAGAAGCAGTTTCTAAATTCAAATTTTTAGTGTAAGGAGTAGGATCTTTTAAAACAAGCTGAATCAATTCCCCGCTTTTAACTTCAAAAGTCAAATCTTTTACATAACCTAATCTTCTTCCTTCTTTTGTTACAACAAGTTTCCCCGTTAAGTCATATAATTGCCTCTTTTCAAGGACCATATTTTATAAAAAAAGGATATCTATATAAACTTTTCTAAAAAGACCCAACCCCCTCCTTTATTTCCTTTGAAAATAAATAAAAAAGTTTTTAAACTAAACAAAAATTTATTTTTTTCTATTTTTATTTTTAAATTTTTCTATAATATATTATATATATTTATTTAAATATTTTAAAAAATATATTAAAATTCGGTTAATAAAAAATATCATTTAACTTAACTTTTCATTTTTCCAAAGGAAATGAAGCTCTATCTATCTGATTCTAAAATAACCTTTTTATAAAAAATTACGAATAGAAATTAATTTTTCCAAAGGAAATATTCTTTTAAAGATAGATAAATTTTTAATCTTTGTTTATTCTTCTTATTAGAAACTGAGGTGTAATATGGACAAACTTGATCAAATATTTGATTCATTCGCTAAAAAAAGCATATTTATCAATAAATCTATTCTACAATCAAATTATACTCCAAATGAAATAGAACATAGAGACCAACAAATAGAATCTATCGCGTCTATTTTAGCGCCTTCATTAAGAGGCGAAAAAGTAAGTAACCTTTTTTGTTATGGAAAAACAGGAACAGGTAAAACCCTATCTGTTTTACATGTTGGGAAAAGAATTTTAGAAAAATCAAAGGAAAAAGGGATAAATAACTTGAAATTTATTTATATAAATTGTAAGATGAAGAAAATCGCCGATACGGAATATAGAATAATTGCAGAACTTATTCACGAGTTAGGAGAATCAATTCCGCCGACAGGACTTCCAACCGATTATGTTTATAAAAAATTTATCGAATTAATAGACGACAAAAAACAAAATGTAATAATTGTCTTAGATGAAATAGATCAAGCAGTTAAAAAAATAAATGATAATTTTATCTATACACTAACAAGAATGAATTCTGAATTAAAAAACGCTCAAATAAGTTTAATTGGAATTAGCAATAGTTTAACCTTTATGGATAATCTTGATCCGAGAGTTAGAAGTTCCTTAGGTGAAGAAGAGTTAATATTCCCCCCATATAATGCATTAGAACTTCGAGATATTTTAAAAAAGAGAGCGGAAAATGCATTCGAAAAAGGAGTTTTAGAAGAAGGAGTTATAGCAAAGTGTGCAGCCTATGCCGCTAGAGAACACGGGGATGCGCGAAGAGCATTGGATTTATTGCGTGTTGCCGGAGAACTCGCCGAAAGAGAAAATAAGAGAAAAATATCTTTGGAACATATAGATTTGGCAAATCAAAAAATAGAAAGAGATAAAATGCTTGATGTTATTGATAGTGCAACAAAACAATCTAAGTTAGTTTTAGCTTCAATCATGGAATTAGATGAAAAAAAAGAGGCCTCAGGAATTTTTACTGGAGAGGTCTATGATGCTTATCAAAGATTATGTGAAAAAACCAAAAATGAAATTCTCACTCAAAGAAGAGTTTCTGATTTACTGGCTGAGTTTGAAATGTTAGGCATAATTAACGCAAGAGTAATAAGTAGGGGTAGGGAGGGAAGGACAAGAGAAATTAAGTTAATGATTGGTAAAGATATAAAAGAAAAAGCAACAGAAATTATTAAAAAAAGTCTTTTTTAATAAACAGGCCCCGCTATTACATTCTCTCTCAATGCATTAAACTGCCACTTTCTACCTTGAATTTCTTCTTTTTCATTGTTTATCAAACCATAAATATTATTATTTCCATCGCAATCATTCTTTTTACAGCTTTCAAACCAAAAATCATTTCTTTTTCCTTTGTTATTAATCCAACCCACTAAATTATTTTTCACTTGAATATTATCCATTTTTTTCGTTTTATAAATATCATATACATATATTCCAACATTATTGCTTTTTATTCTCTTTCCAGAGGGCAGTAATCCAGAACTTACCACAGTATTTTTTCTTATTACTATATTTTTTCCTGAACTTGATGCAATTCCATAATTGCCAGTAGATATAACAAAATTATTCTCTACTAAAATATTTTCAGATAAGCCCTGTTCACCATCTCCCCCCATTATCCCCCCTCCACTAAATTCATTACTTTCCGGTTTTACAGGATAAGCTCCTCGGATATAATTATTTATTATTTTTATAGGTCTCTCTTTCGTCCCTGAAGATTCATAAATATTTATAACATCTTCCACTCTACTTTTATAAGGTTCATTTATTACATAATTCCAACTAATTTCAACATTTCCCTTTCTTACTTTATCTAACTGAATAAACTGAGAATCATCATTTTCGTTATCTTTATTTAGATATCCTCCCCAAATACCGTCACTTAATCTTCCATCAATATTCAGGACAAAATTTCTTGTAATATTTATTTGACCCCCGATTTTTTTGCCTAAAATATAAATCCCTCTAGTACCTTCCAAATAATTATTTTCTATAACTATCTTCTCGAATCCCTCCGCATTCAAGAACCTGCCAGTTGTTCTTTCTCTTATTCGAGGATTAAGTCCATATGCCTCGCTATTTCTAATAATCAAATTTAAATTGTTCGTTTCAGATTTTATTAATTCACCGGCGCTTTTTATTATCGAATTTTCTATTATAACCTCTTCATTTGTTTTGATAATTATAGCGGCATCATTAGGGTTTGAGTTTTCCCAATATCCCGAATAAACACCTCCTCTATTTATTACAATCTTGTTTTCTTTAATACTTGATTTCATTCTTCTTTTTTTTATTAATCTCTCTTTTATTTCGTTTTTTATTTCTTCTTGATTAATGTTAGTTATTAAATTTTTTTCAGGAACAATTTCTTTTACTGCATAATCTTTTATATTTTGCCAATAAAATTGTGCAGAAGAATTCTCGTTTCTTTTTACATATTCTACTTTTATTTTATAGGGCTTTATTAAATCAAAAGAATAATTTATTTTTTTTTCTAATAAAAGAGGTTCATTTTCACTATTGATTACAGGCTCACTATCTATCCAAATTTTAACAACTCCATCACCTATAAAACCTAAAATATATTCTCCTGTTTTTTCCGGTTTTATATATCCTATCCATCTTATTGATTTTACTAAATCATTAGACAATTGTTCTTTATCAAAATTTATCTCTTTGTCAATTCTCGTCTTTACTAATCTTGTCAATCTCTCATCACTATAATACTCTCCTCTCAATCCATTTCTCTCTTCTTCCATTTGAATAACTCTTCCGGTAAATTTTTCTTTGAAAAACCATAGGGAGCAGAAAAAAATTATAAAAAATAAAATTATTCCAAAAAAAATATAAAAATTTTTATTTGTTCTCTTTTTTTTCATATAAAAACAAGTCTTATTTAATTTAAATATATTCTCTTTATTAAAAGTTTATATCTTTTTTAATATTCCAAAATCAAATATTTCTAATTCCTCTCCAACAATAAAAACTTTAAAATTTAATAAATTAAAGGTCAATTCACTTTTTATTTTTTCTTCTCTTGGGTCGCTCCCAATATTATACTCAAAAAAACTTGGCACCAATATTACTTTTTTATTCTCCATTTTTCCAATTAAAAAACATTTATATTTTTCATTTTTTATCTTTTCTCTCAATCTAATTGCAGGATGAAAATGTCCAATCACAAGATGTTTAATTTCTCTTTTATTTAGAATTTCTGGTTTTTTGTCTCCATGAAAAAAACATACATCTTCAAAAACAAAATATTTCTTTAAGTTTACTTTATTCTTATTTATAACTTCTTCTATTCCATTATCATGATTTCCTTTTAGAACTATTATCTCTTCACAATTTCTTTTCAAAAAAGCTAAAAAAGATCTTATTTCTTCTATGCTGCTTGAATTTATTCCAAAAGTGTGTTTTATATCACCCAATAGCACTATTTTGTTAAATCTCCCCTCTTTTTCAAAAATCTTATTTAAATGTTTTAATCCTTCTTCATATATTATTTTTTTTAAAGAAATTCCTTCTAAATTAATCATCTCTTCATAACCTAAATGTAAGTCTCCTATTGTCAATATTTTTTCTTTTCTTGTTTTTATAACAACCGTCCTTCCTAATAATTTTATTTTTGTCATTTTATCTCTTTATTGCTATAAGATGTAATTCATGCATTCTTTTCAAAAAATCCGCCCTTTGCTCCATTCTAATCAAATCATTTTTTCCTTGTAAACTTAAGATTACACCAAAAGGAGAAACAAAAGGCAGATTTTTCTTTTTTATTATTACTTCGCCACTTTCTATCCACTTTATAACTTTTTTTGCATTATTTATGTCCATGACATCTTCTAAAACCTCTCTTCTTGCTTCTTTTAAGATAGGAAATTCATCACTTATTTTTTTTACTGCAACGTACAGGAGAGTTGAATGAACTTGCTGTCTTCCAGCGGTTTTTTCTATGCCTTTATATTTTCTTAATATCATTAGACTTCTTGCTGCACAATGTCTAAATCTTCTTTTTAACAACTCTGTTTTTTCTATCGCCTCTTTTAAGATATTCTCTATATTATTAGAATTAACTCCTTTTATTATTTTATCTTCATTTAATTCTTCTGCCCCTATAAAAAAACCGTTGTCCCCAACTCCAATCTCTACATCTCTTTTTCTAAATTTTGCAGCAATAAAAGCATAGGCTCTAGCCAGCGCATCATTAACTCTTCTTCCATACATTGTATGAAACATTAAAACTTGTTTTTCTTCTTTATATTTTTCTATAACAATTGTTTTTTGATCTGGTATTTCTGAAAAATATTCTTGTTCCTTAAAATATTCATAAATATCCGATGCAACCTTGTCCGAAACATAACAATAATTTTTTATAAAATTAATACATTTATCTTTGTTTACAATTCTCTCCTTTATTAATCCTCTAAATCTTGCGATTTCAAGAGCAACATCAAAGGAAAGAGGAAGCATTTCCGAATGCCATTGTGGAATTGTAGGATTCTTTTTTTCTTCAACTTTAACATATGCTTTCATTCCACGCGCATACAAAAACATATATTTTTTTCCGCCTAAAACAAAAACATCTCCTTTTTTCATTTTCTCTAAAAAAGATTCATCAATCTTTCCTATAGCCTCGCCTTTTTCAACACCCCTTGAAAGAATAACACTAACATAATCTTCTTGTGCAATTGTTCCAACATTGGTCAGATAAATTGTTCTGGCCAGTTTTCCTTTCTTTCCTATTCTCCCGCTTTTTTCATCAAACCACACTTTTGCATAAACATTTCTGTTTTTTAAAGAATATTCTCCTGAGAGATAACTAATTACATTAAAAAAATCTTCTCTGCTCAAGTTTTCATAGCAATAGCTCTTTCTTATGACTTTTAACATTTCTTCTATATCCCATACTTTTGTTATTGTCATTCCGAAAATTTGCTGACTTAATACATCAAGACAATTTTTTGGAATTTCTATTTTATCTATTTTGTTTTCTATCATATTTTTCATAATAACGCTGCATTCAATTAAATCATCTCTGTCTAATACAATAAATTTTCCTCTCGGATTTTCATGTAACTTATGTCCTGCGCGCCCAACTCTTTGAAGTGCTCTACTAACTGATTTTGGACTTCTTACCAATACCACTAAATCAATTGACCCTATATCTATACCCAGTTCAAGTGAAGTAGAAGAAACAATTGCTTTTAATTCACCTTTTCTTAATTTTTCTTCTATCTCAAATCTTTTTTCTTTACTTAAACTGCTATGATGTGCGCCTATCAATCCTACATATTTTTTCGGAAAATATTCGTTTAAGTGATGACTAATTCTTTCAGTTGCGTTTCTCGTATTTGTAAAAATAAGCGTTGTTCTGTTTTTTTCTATTAAATTATCCAATATTTCATAAAATCTTCTTTGATTTTCCAAGCTTTCAGCTTCAAGAATGTTCTCTCCAGGATATAATAATTCTATTTCTATTTTTTTATTTAGTTTAACATCAGCAATTAAGCAATCTCTATCCGCCCCAACAAGAAACTTGGCAACTTCTTCTAATGGGGAAACCGTTGCGCTCAGTCCTATCCTTACAGGTTCAAAAAAAGAAATATTATTTAGTCTTTCTAAACTAAGACTTAAATGAACTCCTCTTTTATTGGCAAGCGCATGAATTTCATCTATTATTATAAACTCCATTCCTTTTAAGTTATTTACAAATTTTTGTGTTGTTAATAAAATTGCAAGACTTTCTGGCGTGCTTATTACTATATGGGGTATCTTTCTGTTCATTTCAGCCCTTTCTTTTAAACTGCTGTCTCCAGTTCTTAATTTTACTCTTATTTCTTGCGGCTCCAGACCTTTCTTTTTTGCCAATGAATATATTTCTTCTAAGGGTTGTATTAAATTTACAAAAACATCTCCACTTAATGCTTTTAAGGGGCTGACATAAAACACATAAACCTTGTCTTCCAATTCTCTTTTTAAGGCAAGTTCAAAAAGATAGTTTATTATTCCAAGAAAAGCAGTTAGGGTTTTTGTTCCCCCAGTTGGTGCGCTAATCAGTATGTTTTTTCTTTCAATAATTCTTTTTACACCATACAATTGAGTAAGCGAGAACTCTTTAAATTTTGAAAAAAACCACTCCCTAATTATAGGATTAAGCATTTCTTTTATTTCTCTTGATTCGCATGGTTTAATATACTCTATCATCTTTGTTTTTTGTATTTTAATAAGAAAATCTTTCTTTTTTATTTAAGACTTCTTCTTTATATTTTTAATAAACCGAACGGCTTTTAAAATCCTGTGTTTTCTATTTGTTATGCCGAGATTATCCAATCAGAAAAGAGAAAAGATTTCAGAGCAGATTTTATACTATCTGTTTTTGATCTCTCCTGAAACCGCCTTTACTTCTCAAATTGCAAGAGAGATAGCAAGAGACGAAGAATTCACAAAATCTCTTTTAGTTGAGCTTAAGAAAAAAGCTCTGGTTGTTGAAATAAATTTAAACAAAAAAGGAATCCCATATTCTCAAAGGCAGAAATGGGGTCTATCAAAACAAGCATTTGAGGCTTATTTAAGCACCCAGCAGAGAAAAACGCCAAGAGAAATTTCCTCTTTTAAATTAGACATTCTTAATTAGTTAAAAAGATTTATATTCTGAATAACTTTTATTATGATATGATAGACCCTATAAAAGAGGCTTTTACTAAGGTAAAAGAAGATATGAATAATCTAAGAAATCAGATTTCTTCTTTAAATCTTCAAATTGAAGAAATAAAATCTCTTATTAACAATCTTATTAAACCAACAAACCAACAGACAGATGCTCCGACAGACAAACAAACCGAGAATATTGCTCCAACACAAACCGATAAACCAACAAACATTCCGACAGATGAAATCTCTTATAAAGGCTTAAAATCTCAATTTTCAGAGGTTTTCATAGGAAATGAAGGGGTTCCGACAGACAAACAAACAAACCAACAGACAGACAAACAAACAGAAAAAGAGCCAATAAAACCAAAAAAAGATCAAATAAGTGGTTTTTCTCAAAACATTTCACTGATATTATCTTCATTAGATAACCTAAAATCTGAAGTTATTAAGAAGTTAATTTCTCTTACCCCCCAGGAACTTAATTTTTTTGCTACAGTATACCAACTACAAGAAGAGAATTTACAAGTTAATTATCCTCTTCTGGCAAAAAAAATGTCTCTTTCAGAAGGTTCAATGAGGGATTATACACTTAAGATTATCAAAAAAGGGTTGCCCCTTCAGAAAACCAAATTGAATAATAAAAAGATTATTCTCACTATTCCAGAAGATTTTAGGAAAATTATTTCTTTGAAAACCCTACTCACAATTCAAGAAAGTCTCCAATTTTAAATTCGTTTAAACGAATAATTATTAAAAATAAGAAAAACTCTCTTTTTACTTTTTCCTCACATCAGAAAAATTTATTAAAATTTTCCCTCACTTTCTAAATTTTTTTATTTTACTTCATTTAACTCACCATTTTTTCTGATTTTTTTTAAAAAAACTCTCACTTTTCGTTCTTTTCTTCAATTTCCTCCTTTTTTTTCTCTTTTGATTTAAGTCTCACTTTTGCGTATTTTGCTAATTTTTCTTTTATTTCTTCTGGAATAAAGACTCTTTTTTTTCCATTTTTTTCTGTTATTTCTTCCAATATTCCTTGCGTTTTTTGTTTTATAGAATTTATCTGCCCCCTTATCGTAGATCTCTCTTTTCCAAGCATTAAAGATAAATCCTCATAACTTAATTTCATTTCGCTATTTAATAATGTAAATAGAATCACTTTTTCGTTACTACTGAGATTTTTAAAAATTTCATAAAAATTGTCTGTTTGAACAGGTGTTTGAACAGCATTTTCAACAGGATAAACAGATGTTTGTTTATCATAAACAGCCGATTTTTTAAACACCTGTTTATCTTTTCTTAAAACAATTTCTTCATTAAACATCTCCTGTAAAAAAGCCATTTCTTTTTTTATCATCGATAAATTATGTTTAATTTCATTTATCTCATTAAACAGGTGTTTATCTCGAACATCAAGGTGTTTAATCCACTTTCCAAAAGCATTCATATCTTCTTTTACTTTTGAAAAACTTTTTTTAATTTCTTCTTCAAACGAATTATCTCTTTTTTTAAATAGACTCCAAAACATAATTATGTTTAAACGCCCCATTATTTAAATTTTTCTATTTTTAGGCCATTTAAAACAAAATAAAGAAGACTATTCTGAATCATTATTTTTAATTATAAAAGAAGTATAAACAATAAAAAAACACCAAAAAATATATTTTAAACAGCTGTTTAAACAACCAAAAACACCTAAAAAATCAGATTTTTTCTTTATTTTCTTTTATAAAATTAATAAAAAAAGATGAAGAGTAGAATATAATGGATTTTTTAAATATTTCTAAAACTAAAAAAATAGAAAAATTAGGTTTTTTTAATGGTTTTTTTAAAAAAATCCATAAGAAATAGGGGGGTAAGAAAAAAACAGATAAAAGTTCGTTTAATAAAATTCTTTTTTCTTTAAAAAGAAAACCTATAAAAACCTCAATATATTATTATTTTTATGTTTTTATTTAAAACAAAAAGAACCTTTAGAAAAGAATTCAAGAGACAATTAAAGATGGCTATAATAGCAGCCATAGGTTTTTCTATAGCCTTTGCTTGGAGAAACTCTATTTTTTCTTTATTCCAAAATTTTTTAGTTCGTTTTTTTGATTTACAAAAAGAACATTATTTAAACGAGATATATACCTCCATAGCCATAACCATCGCAGGCGTTTTAATCATTCTTCTAACCTCTAAAATATTTAAAGGAGATTAATTCTCTTGCAAAAACTTTTTACTAATGCTAAAATCTTTAAGCAATCTATACTTTATATAAAAACCATTTAACAGTTTAAAAATATCCCCTTTTTAAATCTTTATCAATCTTTTTATATATCAAAAAGTGTTTTTTTTAGGAGGTATAAGAACATGCCAAGAAAAAAAGCCACAAATAAAACAGAAAGTAAGAGCGAGAAAGAGATAAAAAAGGATGCTTGTTGTTCTGAATGTTGCGAAACTTCAGAAGCAAAAAATCAAGAAGAAATCTCTTCTTCTTAAATTGAACCACATTTATCTTCTTCGCTTTTTAATTTATTTTTTTATTTTTTATATCAAAAAATAGCCATAATAAATGCGAGGCGCGAAGCGCCGAGTGCGCCGCCACCCGCGGGATTCCAATTAACTTTATTTATCTTCGTCATTTTATTAAATAAATATGTCTCTGTGTTTTCAGATGTTTACTTTATTATTTATACCGCAAAAAAAGAACACTTTATTTATCTAATCCAATATTCTAAACTCAAACATCCAAACCCAGGTAAATTAGTTAATACTTTTCCTAAAACTAAACTATTTATCTCCTTTAACTTTAATAAAACTATAATAGAATTCAGCAAAATTTTATAGGAAATATAATTAATTTTTCTTTTTAGAAAATTAGATTCCTCTCAACCGACACACCTAAAACCCCCTTTCTATTATCAAAAAATTTAAGAAATTCTAATAATTTTTAAGATAGGAAAACATAAATTTAATAAAAACAAAAAGTTTTAATCAAAAAAGTTCGTTTAAAACATCTAAAGGTTGTTCGCACAAGAATTATTAACCGAATTTCTAACAATATTTAATTAAAAAGTTCAGTTAATCCAAATATTTTTACTTAGTTTTATTAAGCTAAAAAATTTTAAAAAAACCAAAAACTTTCAGCAATTATTAAGGTTCGCTTTAATTTTATTCTTTATGCAAAATTTTATACAAGATAAATAAAAAACCAAAAACTTAAAAACTCTTTTTATTTTTTATATAAATGAAACACGCCCCTAAGATAATTTTATTACTATTACTTATGTTCTTTGTTACTCAGTTAATAGGGCTATTTGTAATTAATCAATATCAACCAGAAGTAAAAAAGACCATTACATCAGAAGGGAAAGTTATAGAAATTAAAGAATACGATCTTCCTTATGGTCTAAATCCTCCAAAAGAAGCAACACCAAAGACAAATTTAATTTCAATATCCTTTGCTTTTGTTTTAGCAATCTTTTTAATGCTTTTTTTAATGAAATTTAAAGCAGAATCTTTTTTTCGTTTCTGGTTTTTTCTAATTATTACAATCGCTTTAAGTGTTACTTTTAACGCTTTTATTAAGGGCTTTTATTCTTTTTCAATTTTTATCGCCCTTTTTATCGCTATTTTATTAGCTTTCTTTAAGATATACAAAAAGAACATCTTGGTTCATAATCTAACAGAATTATTAATTTATCCTGGTATTGCCGCAATTATTGTTCCTCTATTAAATATCCCTACCGTAATTTTTCTTTTAATTCTAATCTCAGTTTATGATATTTATGCGGTCTGGTATGCAGGTTTTATGCAAAAAATGGCAAAATATCAAATACAAAAATTAAAGATTTTCTCTGGTTTCTTTGTTCCCTATATAAATAAAAAACAACTAAAAGAAGGGCTAAAAAAAGAAAAAACACATAAAAAGGAAATTAAGGTTAATGTTGCTCTTTTAGGCGGCGGGGATGTCGTATTTCCCATTATTTTTGCAGGAATTGTCCTACAGAAATTTGGCTTTTTTAATGCTTTTTTAATTTCTTTAGGGGCCACCCTTGCTTTAGCCACCTTATTCTACTTTTCAAAAAAAGGAAAGTTCTATCCAGCAATGCCTTTTATCTCTTCCGGTTGTTTAATCTCTTTTATCTTAATCTATATTTTTTACACTTTCTTTTAATGCCTTTTTAACTTAATTTAATGTCATTTCTTAGTCGTTACAATAGAAAGATTTAAATAAGATATTATTGTAGCTATTTTATGATAGTAAATAAAGAAATAATCAATAAAGTAAGAGAATACTTCGATTTAAACCTCTACGAAGCAAAGGTTTGGTTGGCTCTTTTATCTGAGGGGGTTGCCTCAGCTGGAAAAATTGCAGAGAAATCAGGAGTTCCAAGAAGTAGAACCTATGATGTATTGGAATCTTTAGAAAGAAGGGGTTTTGTTATAATACAACTCTGCAAACCAACAAAATATATCGCCGTAAAGCCAACAGAAGTTATCGAAAAAATGAAGTCCCATTTAATGAATTCTGTTCAAGATAGGATAAACTCTCTTTCAAATTTAAAGAATACACAAGAATATTCAGAATTAGAACAGCTACACTCAAAAGCATTAACACCAATAAAACCTTATGAGCTTGCCGGTTCAATTAAAGGAAGAGCGAATATAATCTCTACAATTAGAAGTATCTTAAATAATTCAAAAAAAGAAGCAATTATCTGCACAACCCTAAATGATTTTGAGGATAAAAGTAGAGTGTTGGTTCCTTCTATTCGGGAATTGATGAGAGGAGATATAAAAGTGAAACTTGCTCTTTCAGGCGAACCAGAAAAAATATTAAGATTAAATAAAAAACTTAAACTAAATGCAAAAACAATAGAAACTAGGGCACGCGTCTTTATTTCAGATAAAAAAGAAGTTCTATTTTTAGTCACGCCAGAAGAAGCAGAAGAGGAAGTGGCGATCTGGTTATCCTCCCCATTTTTTATCGAATCTTTCAGCACAATTATCGAAAACTCAATTTTAAATTCTAAAGAGAATAAATAATCTAAATAATCAGGACTTCTTCAATTCCTTTTTCTTCAATTTTTTTTCTATTCTTTATTATCCATTCATTTATATATTCTTTTATATCTTTTTTTAAATTTATTAAAGCATACAATCTATCGCCTTTTTTGAAAACAACCTTGTTTTTTTTCTTAAATTCCTCACAATTTCTTTTTAACCAAATCATAGGGCCTTTCTTTAAAATCCTCTCTCTTTTCTTTAAAATAAAAAGAGAAACAGCATTGTCTTTTCCAAAATATAAAAATTCGTTTTTTCTTATTTCAAAGTATTTTTTTATTTCATTTAATAAAAATTCATTAAATTTTTTCATTTTTGTGCCTGCAATGTCTCCTTCTTGTTTTTTGCATATTATTTTAATTTTTAAGAAAGAACAATTTTCTTTTTTTGCTTCTTTTTCTAATTCTTCCTCTTTTACCTCTTTTCTTTTAAAAAAGTCCAAGGAAGGATTTTTTAGGTATTCTTCCGCTCTTTTTTTAAATTTTTCAAAACTTTCATTGCTAAGCGAAGCCAATATATTTCTCTCTTTATATGTAGGATCTATTAATACAATCTTTGAGCGAATTTTGTTTTCATTCATTTTCAATAAAATCTCTTTTTCATTTTTGTAATATCCTCTTGGGTCTAAGATAATTTTCTCTTTTTCTTTTATCAAATTTTTTAACATTCTTTTAAATGTTTTATAGTTTATTATAAGGCATTCAATTGCATAGCCGGAAAAACCATTTATAAAACTCTCTGCACCATAAACGCCAGCAGCTTTGCAAAAAGCTTTTGCAATTAAGATCTCATTAATCATCTTCTCATTAATTTCCTTTTTTACATACGCGACATGAAAATAACTTAAATCCGTTGTATTTTTTGCATCCTCGGGCTTTTTTATTTTTAATACAGGTATTATCTCAAAAACGATTTTATCTTTTTTTTCAATAATTCGATAATATCTCCTACTTCCTCGAACTTTCAAAAAATCTAATTCCTTCCATTTTATTTTCTCTTCCATTATTTTTTCAAATAAGAAGTTAATTTGTTCTTCTTCGCATTCTAACCTTAAAAAAATATCTATATCATAGAAATCTTCTTTCATTAATGTTCCTTTTGCAAAACTCCCTCCTATAAAAATATCTCCTCTAATATCATTCTTTTTCATTCTCTTTCTCAAAAAATTAATTATTTCTTTGCTTTTTTTTCTTATCCTTTCAATCTCTTTTTTATCTGGTTTTAATCCTAACTCTTTTATTATTCTGTTAGTTCTCATTATTCTATTAATAAAAACCCATTTAAATATTCAACGCTAAAACCTTTTATTGAGAGAAATCTACAACATATTTTCCATCTTCTAAATAATAAACTTTTGGTTTGTTTTTTTCAAAAAGTTTTTGTAAATCTATCAGGTATTTTCCAGGCTTCAATATCCTTACACTCTCAAAATCTAAAAAGACAGGCGATTCATTATCTTCTATTCCCGTAATTTCTCTAACATCTTTTTCTATTTGTCTCTTTTCTTCTTCCGTTAATTCAATATTATCTTCTTTATTTGCTAAAATCTCTTTCAATTTTTCTTCTTTTATATAAAAAAAGAATTTGCTCTGACATTTTGAACAGCCGCTAATAATTTCTTTTGAACCATCAGGATACATTTCTGAACATTTAATGCATTTATAAGGCATAATAAAAAAAAGAGTGCTTTCTTAATAAATATTTGGTTATAATTAGTCTAATAAAAGTTCTATCTTTTTTGGATCTTTCTTTATTTCTTTTATAACTGATGCAGGACCAATGACTGTTATTGTTTCGCTGTCTCCTATTAGGCTTTTTGCTATTTTATATTTTATCTTTTCTAATAGCCCTTCTTTTTTCTTGTCAGGCTCAATTACAGCCAATTCAATTCCCTTGAAGTTCTTTATATGATCAACCAAGACCATCGTATCTTCTATCAATCTCGCTTCTTCTTCAGCCCTTAATCTACCATGAAGAACAACTATTTTATTAGATAATACCAAACTAAGTATCTTTTTAACTCTCTCAGCAATGCCCATCTCCTTAACTTCGGAAAAAGGCACAAAATATATTCTAAGCCCTTTTATTTTTTTTGTTTTCATTTTATCCTTTTAGACAACTTGAATAAAGCTTCGTAAAATTCATCCATATTGGTTCCTTCTTTTGCGGATATTCCGATTACATTATATTCTGGAAATGCCGCTTCTATTTTTTTTACATCTGCTCTTTTCAAGTCAATTTTATTTGCGACTATAATCGAAGGAATTTTTCTTGCTAATAGGTTTCCTATTATAGTTATGTTAACTTGAGAATAAGGATTTTCTGATGCATCCAAAACAACTACCACTGCATCCATATCATCAAGCCATTTTATTGATTCTATTATTCCTTGCGTTGCTTCTTTTGCTCTTTTTTTTGCCTCGCTTTTTTTCAATCCAAAACTCATAAAGTTTTCATAATCAATTTTTGTTGCAATTCCGGGAGTATCTACTATTTTTAATATCATTTTTTTCCCTTTGTAGTTAATTTCAACTTTTTCTTTAAACTGAACTGTTCTTGTTTCATGAGGGATTTTACTTACAACTCCAAGTTCTTCTCCTAACCAATCTTTACAAATTCTATTAGCCAAACTAGTCTTACCTGCATTTGGTGGGCCATAAAAACCCAATTTAATCTTCTCTTTTTTTCTAAAAAGAATAATTGAGAATATTCTCTTTGTAAACTCTTTTATCCCCATGTTTTTAGATGATTTTACTTAATAAGGCCTTTTTAATTTTTTAAACTTTTCTCTTCAAACTACATACCGGTTCTCTTTCCTTCAACTTTTTTAAACGCATAGTTTATTTGTTCAGAACTCCAGCCAGCATTACGAAGACTCTTCTTTATTTCTTCATCTTTAGTTCCTTTATTGCGACAATTATATATATAACTAACTAAATTGTATAAATCTTCTTTTTTCTTAAACAAGTAATTTTCATAATTCTTCTTATACCACCTATAAACTAATAATCCAATAATTCCAAAAACAACAATCAAAATAGAAAGAAGTATTAGGAACATCGTTGTATTAAACTTTACTCCTTTTGTTTTACATTCATCGCCCGTACAAACTTCTGTTTCCTCTTCCTCAACTTCAAGCTTATCAATTACAGGAGATATATAGGTGTCAAGATCACTCGCTTGAATGTCCCCCTCAATTATGAATTCATAGTTATTTGTTCCTTCATTTCCCACTCTAATATAAGCAGCAGAACCCTCCTTTAAAGAAACAGGCGAATAATCTTCTTTAAATTTCAATTGATTAAAAGGCTGATTTATTATCAAGTAATGTGTAGAATTTAATCTTTCTTTTGGTCTCACACTTATTTTTATATAAGTAAGAAGAGGGGTTTTTTCTCCATTTTCCATATATTTTGAATACGTTTTTAATTCAATATTTGACTCAATTTTTTCAGAGTTTATTTTTAAAATTTCATTTTTTATTTTTTCTGGATCCGGCGCATTTTTCCCTGATATCTCCTCTATTAAATCAATATCAAGATCATTGTTATTGGTGCTTATAACTAAAGGACCGTTTATTGTTTTACTAATTCCTACTTGAACAGGAATAGACAAGTTAGATACCCTCTCTATTATCAAAGTATAGTTATCATCGCTATTACTAGCAATATAATCTCTTTTTATGTCAGATATGGTTTGATTTAGCTGACTTATATTTAACTTCTTTAAAATTTCTGTTCTTATCCACGCATCTATTGAATTAATATTGCTGTTCAAATCTTTTATTCTTTTTTCTGACTGATTAATTAAAATATATGCAGATAAATTTGCATTTGTTGCTTCAACTTCAAATGTTCCGTTTAATACGGTGACATTATTTCTTCTAAATACTTCAACATAAATTGTATGGTTTCCTTTCTCCAATAGTATATTAATTTTACTACTATTGCTTGTAATTACTGGCCTATTATCTATTCTCCATCTCGTGTAATTTATAGGAGTAATTGTCATAGAAGTTGCATTTATCACTTCAACAGAACTTGAAACTTTAATTAAAAATTGTTTTGGATAAATATCTATTAATCCGCTCTGCGGGGTAGGAGAATTATTATCAAATATTGACGAATTACTTATATTCAGGAATTCAACTATCTTAGGAAGTCCATTATAATAAAGAATAAAGCTCTGTAGGCCTTCTCCTGTTGAATAAGGAACAGAGAAGTTAATGTATGTTAAATTTGCAATCAAGCTCCTATTAGAAGAAGCCAAAGGATATACTCTATCCACACTAAAAATCTTGCTTGTAACGCCCGTTTGTTCAATATTTCCTGCCCTATATTTATACTCTAATCTGGCATTACTAAAACTAATAGTTTGACCTATTCCGAGTCTTTCTTTTATTCCAAATATAATTAAACAATAAGGATTGCATACACCATTATTTTCATCAATTATCTTTTCTTTTATATACTCACTAAGATTAATATTATTATTAATTAAATAAAAAGAGTTATCGCTTATTTCTTGCGAATATGCTGCAAATTTGTAAGGTTGATTGAAAATCTCGAAAGAATATCCTACTTCACAAGGAGCAATATTAGAAGATTTCTTAATTTCATATGCGCTTTCTCCGTCACTATCAAATATACAAACAGTATAGTTTTTCTGTTTTGAGCTTAAATTAATATCACAATCTATCTTTTCTTCAGCCAAACTAGGCTTTCTTAGAATGCACTCTGCTTTTACATCTGTTCCATCTAAAACCCTCATAGTAAGATTTTTTGCTATTCCATTAGTGCTATTTTTCACTTTTGCACCAATTTTGTAAGCAGGAGCTTCAGCAAAAGCCAATTTCATACAAACAGGACTGTCTTCGCCCCCAATCACAACATTATCATCTACGCTATTTGCTCTAAAACAACCATAATTTTCTCCACTGCTAAAATCATTGGCTTTTTTTCTATTCCCAAACAAAAATTCTCTTCTGTTTAAGACATCAACTTCTATCTGGCTCATTGAAGAAGGCTGTGCATTACTACTTATTGTAATATTTGTAGATAAGATGTTTGTTATATTTCCGCTTATCTTAAATGCAACCAAACCAGTGCTTCTCGCAGCCAATAACATCGAATTAATTTCAGGACCAGCAATCTCTTTTTCCTCGCAATTTGTGTTTGTGCAATTAAAATCTCTCCCAATAACAAAATTATTTGCCAACAAAAAATCTATTAAACTAACATTTTTTCTATTAAGATTGTTCGTAAATAGTGCTTTAGGGTTTTCACCACTAAAGCTAAAATTTATCCATCCATCAATCTTTTCTCCCATTAAAAGATTTTTTTTAATACTATAATTTTGGATACTCAAGCTTGCAAAGCCAAATTCTATCATAACTAAAAAAAGAATAATTAATATTCCAAAATTTCTCTTTTTTATTTTCATTTTATCTCCATAATTTATTTTTATTTTTAAATTTTTTTAAGTTTATTTTTATATAAATTAAGCCAACAAAAAATAATGCAACTATTAGATTTATATAATTAAAAAATGGCAAAGACGAAGTTTTTAATGCGCAAGGCACTCTAAATTCATCTCCTTCACTAATTCCACTGCAAGTAGAAGCACTCACGCTAACTATTCTTTCATCATTTGCGCACTCTCCCATTTCATAACTAACTAAGCAACTATCAATATTGGGTGTAAAAGGAAGATTAGGCCCGCAAGGTGGGTGTAGGCAAGTAGTAGGAGGATTAGGAGGAGAAATCTTTGTGGTATTTCTTTCAATTACACATTCGTCTTCGCCGTCATTATTTCCATCCTTCCAATTACAACGACAAGTGTATATATTATCATCTACAATTCTATCGCATTGTAATTCTTCATAAAAAGGATCTAGACCGACAATATGATTTACATCATTAATGCAATCATCTTCATTTTTATATTGCGCACAACCTTCTTCTTCAGCTAAAAAACAATAGAAACCGCCGTCTTCTTCTTGGAGACATCGTTCGCCTTCCCCACAACAATCATCATTAGTTCCAGCCAATAAGTCAGGTCCCCTGCATCTTCCTTCTTCATCTATATTTTGTTCTTCCACTATTATTTGTTCTCCGTTCTCCATTATATCAACAATTTTTATTTTTCTATCATCTCCTAAACAAATATAATATCTATTAAGAGGAGGATTAATCGTAATCCTCTTACTCAATGTAAATCTTCTCTCAAAAAATTCTTCTAATGAGGTTCCTTCTTCATCATCTTCATATCTTAATTTTAATTTTATTATTTTATCTTCTTCTGATGTAGATGCACTACCATATCTCATCATTCCTGTGAAGTTAAATTCAAAAAAATTATCGCTTTCATCAAATGCCCAGAAGTATCTTAGTCTTTTATTTTGAGAAGGAGTTGCAGAAATGATTTCAATTCTTTCCACTTCTTGGTTATTTATCAAACACTTTTCATTTTCTTCTTTAATATTTGGTATATTTTCAGTATGCAAAGGACAATCTCCTACTAAGCATTTTATTTCTCCTGCACAAATATTCCCGCTCTCTTCTTCTTTTTCAATTGTGCTCTCAATTATATAGCTATCGCTTGCGTTAAATTCTACATCTAACGAGTCATTTATAACAATTTCTTTGTAATAAGGTCTATTAATAAAAGCAAAAAGTCCTTTCTCTGCCTTAATTACTAATATTGCAACCTCTTTATAAGAACATATAGAACTATCCCTATAACATGCCCTCAATCTTATTGTTTTTCTACCCAAAGAAGTTAGGTTATACTCTATTGAAGTTATGTCCGTGTCTATTATTTTATTATCTTCAACAACATCCCATCTAAACTCTAAGTCGTAGTTAGAAATACTTTCTATTATTGTTACATTTAATCTGATCGTTGTTCCATTAAAGTAAACTCCTCTATGTACAGGCTCAGTTATTCTAACTATTGGAGGTCGATTAGTACAATCATCTCTACATACACCATCCGGACACCTTATCTGTCCTTGCAGACAACCGGAATTACAATCATCTCTACATACACCATCCGGACACCTTATCTGTCCTTGCAGACAACCGGAATTACAATCATCTCTACATACACCATCCGGACACATTATCTGTCCTTGCAGACAACCGGAATTACAATCATCTCTACATACACCATCCGGACACACCACTCTCGGAGGAGGGCAAGGATCAGAACCATCGTTAGAGCAACATAAACTATATCTGTAATAATTACTGCGACTTGAACTAACATGAGCATTCTTTATATCTGATAAAGCAACGATAAATTTTGTATTTGTTGTCGCGCAACCGCCATCAAAAAGAACACAATTTAATTCCCCATAACTTATTATTTGGCTATCGCTTATAAAAGTTTTAGGACCAACGGCATGCGCGTTTCTCCCCGGCATGGAGGGTACGAATAATATCTTTAATATGCTATTATCAATCCTGCTATTAAATGAATGAGGATCACTTCCTGTATATCTCTCTCCAAAAATTTTGTTATAACATACTTTTTTTGAATAATTAGTATCCCCATAATAAGAAATATGCGAATTACTTTCAGCCCCCATTCTAAAAATTGTCTGACTTAAATCACAATTATCATCAAATATATCCTCCCCATAAACAAACCAAGAGAAAAAGATAATAAAACAAAGACTTATAAGAATACCAATAAAAAACGCCTTATTATACCTCTTTTCCATTCTTTTTTTAATTTTTCTTTATTTATAAATCTTTTTCATTTTTATTTTTTACAAACATATATCTTTATTTTTTTTAAGTTCTCGCTTTTTAGTGTTTCTAATGGCGGAGCAACAATTCTCTCCGAACTAAAAATTTCTTCTTTTCCAAAGCAATTATCGGAGTTTTCTAACGCACAAGAAGAATCGCTATTACAGATTTTGATTTTCCAATCATAAATTGATTCTATTCTTTTTTCAACTATCTCCTTTATGCTTTCATCATTTTCTAAATTATCAAAAATTTTTCCTCTTAATGAATTATTTAATACAATTTCTTCTAAAATTCTATTTAACTCAGAATTTATATCCGGCTCTCTTTTATAATTTTTATTATAAATAATTAAAATAATTCCCATTATAATCAAAATTCCAAAACATGCTTCAACAATCCATAACCATCCTTTTTTATTTATTACCATATTAAAACATTTAATTCCCCAAATTTAATATCCCCATCTTCTTTTAATATTTTTATTTTCTCTTCCTTTCCAAATACGCTGACTCTAGAAGGTATTTTTTTGTTTAAGTTTATCTCTTTTTCATCTATCTTTACAGAAAATAAGAAATCAATGCTTTCCGGTATTTTCAATTCATTTTTCAATTTCGTATAATTTTCAATATATCTCTTTTTTAATTCATTTATCTTTCTTTCAGTTATGATGTTCTCCGTTGTGGACACTATCTTTTTATTTTTTTCTGAACCCTCAGGCAATATACACTCTTGTTCTTCGCTTTCTCCATATTCTTTTTTTATTCCGCTAGAGACTCTTATAACAAAATATCCGTCATTGCTTACTTCAATTGTTTTTCTTCCATTCTCTTCTTTCAAATCAAATTCTACCTCTTCTTCTTTTAAGTTTTTCACAACTATATTATCTTTATTTATCCCCTCTATCTTAATATCATATTTTATACACTGCTCCTCTTGTTCTGATTTTATATAGATAGTTTCTAAATTTTCTTCCAGGTCTTTCTTTATCTCTGAAACAACATAATTTAATATTCCATCTTTTGAATTTCCCTTCTCAATTGGATTAAAGAAATAAATTATTATAACAACAAAACTCAAAAAAAGTACAAATGCAAATATAACTTCAATATGACTTCCTCCTTTTTTCATAAAATTTATTATGAATTAACATTTTTATACTCTTTTATTTTTTAATTTTAGTGGAAATTGAATCTTTTGTAAGTTATATAAAAAAGAAGAGGGATTTTTCTTTTCTTACAGATACATTTATAAGAGATTTTCTCATCGATTATCTGAAAAAACAGAAAATCTCTCTTTCAAACCTGAATGAAAAAGATAAAAAAATCTTAATAAAGGAAGTTAGGGCTCTATTAAGAAAAACACTCGGCTCATTTTATTTCAACAATTTTAAAAAAAGATCTTCTCTGTTCATTGAGAATAAATTTGATGAATTATTGCTCTTTCATCCCTCAACAAGAGAAAGATACTCTTTTTATCCTAAAATAAAAGAGCTAATCTCTTCTTATTCTCCTAAATCAATATTAGATATAGGCTGCGGGATAAATCCGCTGGCAATCGCCGAAAAAAAATATACCTATTATGCATGTGATATTAATCGTGAAAATCTCACTATTGTTTCAAGGTTTTTTAGATTAAATCATGTAAAAGGAGAGGTTTTTTATTATGATGTCTTACATCCTTCGAAAGCTCTCCCAAAAACAGATATTTGTCTTATTTTTAAGGTATTGGACTCGGTTTTTAAAAAAGATAGGCCCGCCATAAAAAACCTTTTTTCTTTTTTGCGTTCAAAAATCATCTTTGTTAGTTTCTCTACAAAGACTCTTTCAGGAAAAAACATGAAAATTAAAAGACGTTTTTGGTTTGAGAAGATTTTAAAAGACCAAAATATTTCTTTTAAAATTTTTGAATTACCAAACGAATTGTTTTATATAATTAATAATTCTACTTGTTAAAGAATAATCTTGCGCCCATTGAAATTAAGAAGGCCGTAATCATCATTATAAAAGAATGCTTTATGCCCGCTTTTATTTTTCCTTCCGCTAATTTTCCTATTATTAGTCCTGCAAAAAAACCTTGGGCTATTAATAAATAAAGTAACGCATCAGAGAGATCTTTTGAACTTGAAGTAGTGGTTTTTACTTCTTTGTTTGTTCCTATTTGTTCAAAACCTGTTCCAAGCCCTATACCCTCTAATTTTTCTATTCCTTCTGTCAATGGTAATATTTTAAATTCCATAACTAACATAATGCCTATAAAAACAAAAAAGATGATATATCCCTGAACAATTAAATTATAAATTGAGGCTTTTCTTTCTTTTTTCAATATCTCTATCTCATTTATTGATTTGGCGGTTGATTCAAGAATGCTGTTTATTTCTCCCCCTGCTCTTTCCGCTTCATTTATCAAAGCAATAGCTCTTCTTATTACATCGTTATCAATATCTTCTGCAAAATTTTCTAATGCCTTATTTAATGGAACGCCCAATAAAATTTGATTTGCAAGTTTCTGTATATAAGGGGTTAAAGACCCATAATTTTTCTTGCTTATATTTATTATGCTTTTGTTTATTGGAGTGCCTATTGCAACACTTTCGGCAAGATTTCTTGTGAACTCCAAGAACATACTATTTATTTCTTCTTCTTTCTTTCCTTCGAGAACAAATCCGACAACAACGGGCAGGGCAATTACAGCTAATGCAATTCCAATTAAAAAAAGAAATAATGTTTTATTTTTCTCTAAATCAAAGAAAAATATGAAATCTAATATCAAAATAATTATACCAATTCCAATTCCCAAAAAGTGCATTTTTTTTAACTTCATTTTAGTATGGTGGTTGTTTTAAGTGTAAAAACATAAGGAAAAGGATATTTATTAAAGCTATTACAGCAACAACTATTAGGCTGGCTTCAAGAGTGCTTATTCCAAACATCAAGCTTGGCATTGCTACATTTAATATTGTTAGTAAAAGCATTAAAATCATTGGAGCCGCTATAATTATACTTATGTAAATATCCATAAATATCTCTGCAACTCTTGTGAATTTTTCTCTTTCTAACTTATATTCAATAAGCAATGTCTCTGCTCTTTTTTCAAAAAACGCTTTTAGGTTTCCGCCAGTAGTTATGGTTGTTGATAATCCATTAAATAATTCCGCAAGTTTTTTGCTGGGTGTTGTTCTTGAGACATTATTTAATGCATTTACAAGATCATAGCCATAGATATTTATCTGATTAAGCACCTTTCTTATCTCTCTTCTGAGATTTGGATACTCATTGCTTAGTCCAATTATCTTAAATATCTGAGTTGGTTCAATCCCAGAACCAGAAATTGCGCTCATATGAATAACTGCAAAAGGAAGTTCATTGTCTATTTTCTTTGTTAATGTTTTTCTTTCTGATGAAGGATAAAAATATAAGAAAATAAAAGTTGCTATCGGCAATACGATTGGAATCCAAAATATCGTTAAAATTCTACTTAATATATTGCCTTCATAAAATTTTATAAAAGGAAAGTTAATACTTAAATCAAAAGCCATTAAAAACCCAAAAAGAATTATTGAAAATATAAACGCAAGCAAGGAAGAAAAAAGCATTATGGAGACATATGTCTGTGATAAAACTTCCATATTTGATCTATTTAATTCCATAAAAAGCGACTTAAAATATCCTTTTTCTATTAATTTCTGAGAAGTATTCAAGAAGAATTTATTTGATAATCTCATAAACCCCTTTGATTTTTTTAATCCTTCAGAGCCCACTTCATAAGTTATTTTTCTCTTTTTTTTCTTTAATCTTTTTATGTTTTCTTCAGCAATGTTTAATTGTTTCATAAACTTCCGTGCATCTTTTTTTCTTATAGTAACTGGCGCCCCCTTTAGGATTTCTATCTTTTTATAACTAAATTCTTTTGAACTTTCTTGTTGGTTGCCTTTCTCAATTTTATTTTCCATATATTCGTTTGCAGAAGGCAGTTTTTTTATTAATTCGGTCTTATTAAGTAAGGATGGAATTGATGCGTTAACTATCTTCAAATTATTTTTTAGTGCCGAAATAGTTTCTTCTATTAATCTTATTTCAGAAGCAGACGCATAATTAAGGCGATTATTATAGTTTGATATCTCTCTTAAAATTTCAATTTCTGTTTCTATATTCTTTTTTAATTCATCTATCATTTTAAAGCATTGAATCTATTTTTTCCTGAAAATCAAGTATGGTTCTTTTTGCTATATTTATCTCCTCTATATTATTCTCTTTTTGTGCCAATTCCAATCTCGCCACTGCATCTCTCATCCCAGTTAATAACTGTGCTATCAGTAATATTTCCTCTTTTTTCATACTTTTTTTAAGAATATTGTATTTATATACTTTTTATTTTAAAAAGTTAAGTTTAAATAAAACCTATCTTTACATTTAATTATGGTGATTATTAATCTCAATCCCTCAATCCCTGCCCTGCCCAAATTTGAAGATAAAACAAAAATTGATGTTCGTTACATCTTGATATATCCTTATGCTTCTGTTCATATTCATTGGGATAAAGAATTAGGAGAGGTTATTTATGAATTAGAAGAACCTGTTCTAAATGCTACGGAAAAAGTTGCATTAAAACGGCTTGAAGATGCTATGTTTGAGGTAATAAACATAAATGTTGTAGTAGAAAAGACACTAGAATCTTTAGTAAAATATATTGATAAAACCGCAAGATTATTAATCGAAGAACTAAATATGAGAATCGGAAGCGAAACATATGAAAAAATCTTTTATTATCTTTTTAGGGATTTTATAGGACTAAATGAAATAGACCCTATTATGAGAGATTACTTTATAGAAGACATAGAATGCAACGGAATAGAAACTCCTGTATATGTAATTCATCGCTTATATCGAAATCTTAGAACAAATATTGTATATCATAATATAGATTCTCTTGCAAGTTTCGTTGAAAAGCTTGCACAAAGATGCGATAGATACATTTCTTATGCGCAGCCTTTGCTTGATGGAAGCTTACCAGATGGAAGCAGAGTTAATGCAACATACACAAAGGATATAACATCAAGGGGGCCGACATTCACCATTAGAAAATTTACGAGAGTTCCCTGGTCTCCAACACAGCTTATTGCAATGAATACTCTAAGTCCTGAGATGCTCGCTTATTTTTGGATACTCCTTGAGCATAAGGCAAGCATTTTAATTGCTGGCGGAACAGCATCAGGAAAGACAACTTTACTAAATGCGATTGCTTTTTTTATTCCACCAGAACAAAGAGTAGTCTCTTTAGAAGATACGCGCGAATTAAACATTCCGAGAGAAAATTGGTTGCCCGCCGTTGCAAGAACTGCAATAGGTGTAGGTAATGTCGGAGAAGTCGATTTATTCTCTCTCTTAAGAAACTCATTTAGGCAAAATCCAGATTACTTAATTGTCGGAGAAGTTAGGGGAAAAGAAACATTTGTTCTATTTCAAGGAATGGCCTCGGGTCACTCTTCCATAAGCACAATGCATGCAGATTCCGTAGATACATTAATAAGAAGATTACAAACGCCTCCGATTGAATTATCTCCCACTTTAGTAAATTCTCTTGATTGTGTAGCTGTTGCAACGCACGCAGTTGTCGGCTCTCAAGAAACAAGAAGGATTAGGGAAATAGTAGAAATAGTAAATGTCAACAAAGATGGAACTGCAATAATTAACACTCCTTTTATCTGGGATCCTGCAAATGATGTCTTTTATTTTAAAAAACAAAGCAAAGTTTTTGAAAAAATCTCTTTAAGAAAAGGAATTACTCAAGAAAAGTTGCAAAAGGAATTTTTGATTAGGGCAAAATTATTATATGAACTTTATAAAAGAAAGATTTTTGATTTTAATGAGGTAGGTAAGATTATTAACGGATATTATAAAAACCCTGCAGAGATTTTAACAAGATTTGATATTATCGGATAGTCCTTTTAAACTACATCAAAAAAAGCATGTTTTTCTTTAGCTTTTTTCTTCATTTTTTCCAGATATTCTTCCATTTTATTTTTTGCTTCTTTATAATCTGGTGCCAGATAACTTACTAAAAATTTTGAAGAGCCAAGATAAATAATTTTTAAAGAAGGATCCGAAAATGAAAGCACTTCTTTTATATCATTAATGCCTTCTTCAGAATCAGATTTTATTATTATTGTTTTCTTTACTTCTTTTTCTTTTTCATTTTTTTCTTGAAGTATCCTTGATATCTTTTCAGCAATTTCTTTTTTCATTACTTCTTCTAATATTTTTGGATTTTCTTTCGCAGCCTCAAAAAACGAAACAATATCATTCTTCTCTTTTATTTTCTTTATTACTTCTTCATAATTTTCCGCGACAATTTTTAATAGATTTATTAGCGCCTTCTCTTTTTTATATCTCTCAATAATAGCTGTTTTTTCTTTTTCGCTCACTCTTCTTAAAGATAAATCTATTCTATTTGGCGCAATTGAAAGAACCTTACAAACAATTTTTTTATTTGGAAAAACAAAATCTCTTATATTTCTAATTCTTCCAGCAGCGATCTCAGAGAATACTATAGTTCCTTCTAATCTTTCTTCTTCTATTTCCACAAATACCACTGTTCCTTCTATTCTTTTTACAGTGCATAATACAAGGTCGTTTTCTTTTAATTTCATATTATTTTTGATATTTTTGCTTTTATTTTTGTTTTACCGCCTGTTGTTCTTACAAGTAATTTATTGCATTTCTTACACTTTATTTTTGTTGTTGCTTTTCCATAAACTATTTGCCTATTTCTGCATCTAGGGCAGATTATTTTTAAGAATTTTGTTTCATTCATGTTAATTTAATAGAATGGCCTTCTTTTAAACTTTTACAACTTCAGTTTCAAGTGTTCTTCTCAATTTTTCAATAAATACATCTTCATGTTCTTTTGAGATTAAACAACCCGCAGCATTAGGATGTCCTCCAACTTCTCCTCCCAACGGAACAACAACTTTGCTTAAAACTTCTCTTACATTTTTTCCTTCTTTTCCAACTATTCTTGCAGAAGCTTTTATTTTGTCTTTATTATATGCCAGAGCAATAATTATTGTTCCTTCTTTATAGTAAGATGAATTTGATATTATTGAAGCAACGGTCCCTATAATCGTGTCTTTTATGTTGTCTTTTGCGTTGATTATAGTGTATTTTTCTCCTGAAATCTTATTTGTTTCAGAAATGTATTTTAGTGCAGAAACAAGATGTTGTTTATATTCAATATAAATTTTTTCTGCCTCTATTTTCATTTTTTTATTACCAAGACAAAAACCGAGTGAAATATTCGGCTTATCCATTCTACTGCATGCATTTATTAAGGCAGATAGTTCTCTGACATCCTCAAGTCCATTAAAGAATTTTACAAGATATATATTACCGATGATTTCTGAAATATTTTTTTGTGCAGCACATTTTATCATTATCGCAGTTACTAATTTGCTCATCTCTGTTTCATTTAGCTCGCATATCGATTTATAACGTCCGTCTATTTTTTGTATGCCTGCTTCTCTAATTAATTCTAAAACTCCTTTATATGAACCAGTCACTCCAGGTATAAAAGGAGAAGAAGAATATTCTAATGCTTTATCTATCGGTCTTGTAGAGGGATATATTAATATTCCTTTTTTTACAACAGCTTCTGAATCCTTTATAATTTCCGCGCCCGTTTTTGATAGATTTTTTTCCATAGAATCGCCCGTCAATCCAATTAAACCCAAAGTGGCTAAATCCTTATTTTGATTTGAAATTGCCTTCGCAAATAAATAGCAAATAGCCGAGGCAGAAAGAGGTTCTTTTTTTTCAAGAATCGGATTTATCATAAACACATTTTTCGGTATCTCCTGAATAACTTCGTGATGATCCAATATAAAAATCTCAGTATTTTTCTCTTTCAGATAATTTAAAGAGTTTGATGCCAAATCTGAGAAAATAAGAATTTTATCTTCAGGAAGAGCTTTTATATACTCTTCTTCAAGATTCTTTATTATTTCTAAGGAGAATTTTTTCCCCAATCTTTGAAAAGCCCTAGTTAAAATAGCCGCCGAACAAATTCCGTCCGTATCAAAATGCGAAATTATTTTTATCTCCTTCTTTTTTGAGATATTATCTATTTTATCAATTGCTTCCTTTATCTTTTCAATCATTTTAGGCAGAATTCTTTTTTTTCTGCAATTTTTGCATTGCCCAAAGTTGCTTTGTTATTGCTCTTTTAGCAACATAATCATGTTTATGTCTTTCCGAATGTTTTTTCAGTTTTTCAATTCTTTCTTTAACTAAATCCTCTTCACTTCTAAATTGAACTTTTTTCTCTCTCAAAATTTGCATTATTTTCTTACCATAAATTTTTATTTTTGGAACACCATACTCGTCTCTCAAGATAATTCCGATTTTTGAAGGACTAAGTCCATTCTTAGCTAACTCTACTATTTTTTCTTCTATTTCTTCTTTTTTTGTTTTTTCTTTCCTATTTTCAGTTTCCATAATCTTTCTTAATTTTTAGCCTTAAAAATGTTTTGGTATAAAAAAGCATAATCTTTATAATCAAGCGCTTTGTTAAAAAATTATGCCTCAAAAATTAGATGCATCGCTTATAAAAGAGAAAATTCTTACATTTATAAAAAATAATGGTCCTAGTTTGCCAATTCAAGTGGCAAAAGCCGCTTCCATAGAACCTCTTTTTGCTTCAGCTTTTCTTTCCGAATTATACCGAGAAGGAAAAATTCTAATGAGTCATATGAAAATTGGGAGCTCGTCTCTTTATCTTCTTCGTGAACAAGAAGCAATGTTAGAATCCTTTTTTGAACATTTAAATCCAAGAGAGAAAGAAGCTTTTTTAATTTTAAAAAATGAAAAAGTTCTGAAAGATTCTTCCCTTACTCCTGTTATTCGCGTTGCCCTTAGGGCAATACCTGATTTTGCTATTAAATTTGTTTTTAATGAAGAAGGCAAAGAAGAGATTTTTTGGAGATATTTTCTTATTAGCGAAGAAGATGCAAAAAAAATTTTATCTGAAAAAATAAACATCAATCAAAAAAAAGAGGTTTCCCCTATTTTAGGAGAAATAGAGAAAAAGGAAAATATAGTAATTGAGAAAGAAGCAGATAATGTAATTAAATTAGAAGAAACAACTATTAAAGATAAACACGAGAGGATTAAAAAAATAAGAAAATCAAAGGAAAAATTAATTGAAGAAACCGATTTATCAAAAAAAATTAAAGACTATGCTATCAAAAGGAATATTCAAATTAAAGATTTTGCTTTTTTATCAAAAAAAGAGATAAAAGCAAAAATACTAGTAGATACTCCTCTTGGTCAGCAGGAATATGTTTTAGTAGCAAAAGACAAAAAGAAGATATCAGACGCAGATATCGCATTAGCTTTTCAATTAGCACAAACAGAGAAAACACCTCTTATTTTAATTAGCCCAGGAAAGTTAGATAAGAAAGCAGAGGAACAACTTTCTATTTTTAAAAATATTCTAAAATTTGAGAGAATTTAATTCTATGTCTTCATCAAATTAAAAATTTCTTCTAAATCTATTTCAAACAAGGAAACGGGCATTCTTATTTTTGAATCTTTTAATATTCTTGGATGAATCTCCCCAATATGCCCAATTTCTTTTTCTTTAATCCTTATCTCTCCTGTTCTGCCTTCAATCATCCATTCATTTTCAGATTCTATTAAACAAAAATCAATTTTAAGCATTCTTCCCAGATATTCAAGAACTTGTTTTATTTCAGTAAAATTTCCCGGAGCAAGAGTTACAATAAGATGTTCGGATTCCTTTATTCCGTTTTCTTCTGATTTATCTATTTTAAAAGTAGTCCCGATTTCAAATATTTTTTGTGGATATTCATTATCTTTATTTTCTGATATTATTCTTAATGAAGGAATTAGTAGATTTGGTCGTAAATATTTATAATCTGTTTTTGAGTTTTCAATTTCTATTTTCTCTTTTATCATCTTTGCTTCATCCGTTTTTATTAAATGATAAGAAACACATTCAACAAAGCCCAAACCAATCAATATTTCTGATATTTTTCTTGTTATCTTTGATTCAAATGACTCTTCCCCTATTGTAGCAACTTTCGGTATTTCAGGAACAAGTTTATTATATCCATAAGCAATCGCAATATCTTCTATAAGATCCACTTCGTGCATAATATCTGTTCTATAAGGAGAGACTTTTACTTTTCCCTTATCATATTCGTGCCCCATTCTTTTCAACAGAGATTTTATTTCCCCTTCTTTTAACTCAACCCCAAGCAGCCTATTCACATTTTTTAAAGACAATTTTCTTACCTCAAATCTTAAATCAGGAGTTAATATTTCTTTTCCATTATAATCTAAAATCATTTGATAAATTTCTCCGCCCATATCCGCTAAGGCACACACAATAATATTTAATGTTTTTTTCAGAATATCAAATTCAAATCCAGAACACTCTATAAACACTTCTCTTGTTTCTTCTGTTATCTTTCCTGTTTCATTAGAGTTTATTATTGGTGGCATTGAAAGGATTCTATTTGTGGAATCAATAAAAACCGGAAATTTTTCTAAGTTTTTAAGCAAATGACCATATTCTCTTCCAGTTAGATGTCTCTGCAATATCTGAATCCCGTTAAGCTCTTCACTCATCCCTAATGGGACAAATCTAATTTCATTGGGCTTTTTTGCTTCAAATTTAATAGGCAACGATATTTTTTCAATAGGATAAATTCCGATTGCAATTTTCTTTCTGTTTCTGCCGATTGTGAGGTGTAATTTTTCTTGAATATCAATAATCTCTTTTATTTTTTCATCATTAAATTCTATTCCTTTAACTATTGCACAAGCAGTAAATGGTCTTATGTTTTTTAAAGAATTATCAATCTTTACTTTATACTCCTTTTTTGGTTTCTTTACTTTATACTTTTTTAATTCATTTTCCTTTTCAAAAAAATATTTTAGGGCCCTTATATATCCTTGTTTAGATAACACATCCGGTCTATTTGGTAACACTTCAAACTCAATCTCATCTTCATTTATTGATTCTATTGGGATTCCCATCAAATTAATTTTTTCTATATTCTCTTCATTTAATTCAATTATTTTTTCTATTTCTTTTTTTGGAATTTTTAATATAGTCATCTTATTTTCTCCATATAGACATATTTCTTAATTTTTTTAAATCATTTTGATACATTTCTCTCATATCTTTTATTTCATATGCCATCATTATTAGTCTATCAAAACCAGGTCCCCAAGCCAAAACAGGAATATTTTCTCCAATTAACGGAATAGTTACTTCTGGCCTGAATATTCCAGCAGCAAGAACCTCCATCCATTCTTTTTTTTCTTCATTCCAAACAAGCCCTTCAACACTCGGTTCTGTATATGGAAAAAAAGAAGGTTGAAATTTAATTTTATTAAAACCCATTTTTTTTGCAAATTCTGTTAAATATCCTAATAAATGTCGCATATTCGCATTTCTGTCAATTACAATTCCTTCTGTTTGATTAAATTCAAATAAATGTTTCCAATCTATTGTTTCATTTCTAAAACATCTGCCTATGGCAAAATATTTTGCTGGAATTTCTTCTTTTTTTAATTTTGCTAATGTTTGAGATGACAAGCAGGTAGTATGTGTCCTCAATAAAACTTTTTGTGCTGTTTTTTCATTCCATAAATATTTCCATCCAGAACTTCCTCCAACGCCTTCTTGATGTGCTTTTTTTACCTCTTCGACTATTTCTTTTTTTGGAAGCACCCCCTCAATTTCTTTAATAAAAAAAGTATCATGCATTTCCCTTACAGGATGATCTTGTGCTGTATATAAAGCATCAAAATTCCAAAAAGAGGTAACTGTTTTCTTTCCTGTCATTTCTTTAAATCCCATTTCAAGCCATATTCTCTTTCCATAGTCTATTGCTTGATTTACAAAATGTCTCTTTCCTCCATTTATATGGGGAACATTAGAATGAATATCATATCTTCTAAATTTTTGATTTTTTTCCCAATTTGATATAATTTGTGGGGTAATCTCCTCAATTAGATTTAATTCATCCAAATTTAAATCTTTTATTTTTTTTCCAATTTCTGTTATCTTTGCTTTTATCTCTCTTTTCGTTTTTATCTCCAATATTTTTTTTCTACTTTTTAAATTTTCAAAGCAAAATTTCTGCTCGGGCGTTAATAAATCATATCCCAAAGGCAATGATTCTATAAATTTTTCTTCTAAGCTTTTTTTGATAATTTCTTCTTTTTTTGCATTTAGAATTATTTTTCCCTTTTCAATCTTTATAAGTGCTCGATTTTTAAGCACCCCCAAGGCAATTACAAATTCATTTTCAGATAATTTTGAGATTTTTTTTGCTTCTTCTATTGCAATCTCTTCATTTTTTTTCAAGATATTTAACAACTCTCTTTCAGGCAATGCCTTTTTTTTGTAATATATTCCATTTACTCCAAGATCTATTATCTTTCTTTCCGAGTAGTTTAAGTTAACTATTCCCTTTTTCTCTAATAACTTTAATGCTCTTAATGTTGATACATCATCCAAACCACTGGCTTTTGCTATCTCATTTAAAGATTCTTTTTCAATATGAGAAATAACTCTCTTTTCAATAGGAGATAGGGATTCTATTAATTTATTATCCATTTAAGTTAAAACAAATATAACATTTTAAAGATTACTAAAATTCTATTTAGTAATCTTTACTAATTATTGATAGTAACAAAATGTATCAACTTTATAAAAGTTACATTTAGAAAACTTTTTAAATCAAATTAAATAAAGAGCTTTATGAAAAAACAAGTTTTTTACATTGCTCTTATCTTAGCTTTTTTTCTTTTAATAGAAGGTTCTTCTGCTTTAGTTGTAGATTCAATTCATACAGAAGAAGTATATCCAGGTTCAATAGCTACAATTACATTTAATTTAAAAAACGATTTAGATGACGTCGCCACAGAAATTTCTTTATCCCTTGATTTTTCTTCTCTCACTAATCAAGTAATAGTTCCAATAGACGTTTCTGAATGGCGAATTGATAAACTTAAGAAAGAAAAAACAGCGGAAATTTCTTTTAAAATAAAAGCTGCAAATAACGCAAAAGCCGGCGACTATTTGATTCCTTATACAATAACTTTTTATCAAAACAACACTCTTAAAACAAAGAAAGGAGTATTCTCCATATCCATAATTGGTTACCCAGAGTTTCTTTTTTTAGTTATTCAAGAAAATCAAATTATAGGTGAAAAAGGCAAAATAAATCTTCAAATAACCAACAAAGGGCTTGGTGATGCAAAGCTTGTTTCTCTTAAGATCTTCCCACAGGGTTATATCCTTTTGTCTGATGATGAGGTTTATCTTGGAAATATTAATTCTGATGATTTTCAAAGTGTTTCTTTAGATGTAATTTATAAAGAACAAAAACCAAAACTAAATTTTCAGCTCGAATATAGACTATTTGATAATACTAAAAAATTAGAATCTTTCAATTTAAACTTAGAAGCATATACAAAAGAAAAAGCAATCCAATTAGGGATTAAAAATAGAAATTACACTTTTTATATCATACTAGGTGTTATATTATTATTTCTATTATCCCTTTTTATTAGACTACTAAGAAAGAAAAGCAGAACAAAAAAGAGATTGACCTCAACCTAATATGAATAGAAATGCTCTTCAAGAAAATTTTCTAAAAGAATTAGGAGGTTTTTAAATGTTCTCCGATTATATAATTTTGGCATTTCATAATCTAAAAAGCAGAGGCATTCGCTCTTGGTTGACTATGCTCGGAATCTTTATAGGCATCGCTGCAGTAGTTTCTATGATTTCTTTGGGTAATGGACTACAAAGAGCTCTTACCGCCCAATTCTCTTCATTATCAACAGATACTTTAACTCTTCAAAATGCAGGCACTGGTTTCGGTCCACCAGGATCAACTGTTATAAAAAAATTAACAGATAGCGATATTAAGTTAGTTCAATCAATTCCCGGTGTTGAATTAGTAATTGGAAGAATTATTCGTCTAGCTAAAGTAGAATATAATGGTGTTATTCAGTTTAATTATTTAGTAAATTTACCAGAAGAAAAGAAAAGTATTGACTTTATTTATAAAAATTTAAATGTTAAAGTCCAATCAGGTAGATTGCTACAAGCAGAAGACAGAGGTTATATTTTATTAGGAGACGCAATTGCAAATGATAATGCCTTTGGTAAAAAAATTAAGGTGGGCGACAAAATATCTATTCAAGGCAGAGAGTTTAAAGTAATTGGAATTTTAAAAAAAGCAAGCTCTTTTCAAATCAATCTCGCAATTATAATGCTTGACAAGGATATGAGAGAGATTTTGAACATACCAAAAGAAGAATTTGATTTAATTGTTATAAAACTAAACAACAAAGATATTGTTCAGCAAACAGCCAAGACAATTGAAGAAAAAATAAGGAAAGACAGAAATCAAAAACCAGGGGAAGAAGATTTTACTGTTCAAACGCCCCTGCAAGCACTTTCCGCCGTTACTACAATATTGAATATAATAAATCTGGTCGTATTTGGAATAGCAACAATTTCTTTGTTAGTTGGTGGAATTGGAATTGCAAATAATATGTTTACTTCCGTGATAGAAAGAACACGCGAGATTGGGATTATGAAAGCCATTGGAGCAAAAAACAGAGATATTTTATTTATCTTTTTGATAGAATCCGGTCTGCTTGGTTTGGTCGGTGGAATTATCGGTGCGATATTAGGTTTTGGTCTTTCTTTTCTTGTTTCTTTTTTTGTATCTCAACTATTAGGAGAACAAATCTTTAATGTAATCTTTTCTCTTCCTTTATTTTTTGGTGCGTTGGTCTTTTCTTTTCTTATAGGCGTATTCTCAGGAATAATTCCGGCCCTTAATGCTTCATCTTTAAAACCAACAGAGGCACTAAGAAGATGATAAAGGATTATTTTATTTTAGCATTGAAAAATTTAAGGAGAAGAAAACTGCGTTCTTGGTTGACCATAATAGGAATTTTTATTTCCATTGGTACAATCTTTGTTTTAATTTCAATTTCACTCGGTCTTCAAAAGGCCGTAGAAGAGCAGTTTAGGATTCTTGGTACCGATAAGTTCTTTATTATGCCAAAAGGCTATTTCGGAGGTTTTGGAGGAGTATCAAACTTTGATTTAGGAGATGTAGATGCTATTAAAAAAACACGCGGTGTAAAAGAAGTATTTTATCTATCTACAGGAAGCGTAGAGGTTGCTTATGAAGGAAAAAAGAGATATGTTATGGCTACCGGACTTCCTTTAAATAAATTAAGAGTTTTTGAGGAGGTTTCTTCTTATAAAATAGATGAGGGAAAGATGTTAAAAGAAGGCGACAAAGGAGTAATAGTAATAGGAAGCCAATATAAATATAACAATTATCTTAAGAAACCCATAAAAGTTGGCAATACTCTATTGATTAATGGAAAAGAATTCAAAGTAAAAGGTATATTTAATAGTTTAGGAAATTCTCAAGATGACAGAATGGTTTATTTTTCATTTGAGGATTTTAATGATTTATACAATTCAAAAGATAAAATAAATCAAATAATAGTGCAAGTAGTTTCTCCTAATGAGATTTTAGAAACCGCTAAAAATGTTAAGAGATCTCTTTTAAATCACCGGGGTCTAAATGAGAAAACAAGAGACTTTGAAATTTTAACGCCAGAAGAACTTTTAGAAAGTTTTAGTTCAATTCTAAATATTGTTACAGGTTTCTTGTTATCTATAGCCTTAATTTCTTTGTTAGTTGGTGGAATTGGAATTGCAAATACAATGTTTACTTCCGTGATAGAAAGAACACGCGAGATTGGGATTATGAAAGCCATTGGAGCAAAAAACAGAGATATTTTATTTATCTTTTTGATAGAATCCGGTCTGCTTGGTTTGGTCGGTGGAATTATCGGAATTTTATTAGGAACTATAATGAGTTTTAGCATTGAATTCTATGCTATTAAGTTTCTTGAAACAAATCTGTTAAAGGCAGCAATCTCTTTTTATTTAATTTTAGGTTTACTTTTGTTTTCTTTTTTTGTGGGAATGCTTTCTGGTATTATTCCATCTTTGCGAGCCACCAGAATAAAGCCAGTAGAAGCACTAAGATATGAGTAGTTTTTATTAATAAAAATTATTAAAAAGCCATAAAACTATTTTTTTAAATGGTCTATATTAAAAGAATGGTGATAGAGGGTTTTAAAAGCTTCGCAAAAAAAACAGAAGTGCTTTTTGATAAAGGTGTTAATATTTTTATAGGCCCAAACGGAAGCGGAAAATCAAACATTACTGATGCTTTATGTTTTGCACTCGGCAGACTTTCAATTAAATCTATGAGGGCTTCAAGAGCAAGAAATCTGTTGTTTCACGGTTCAAAATATGCAAAGCCCGCAAAAGAAGCAAGCGTGGAATTGGTCTTTGATAATAGTGACAGGACTTTTGCTATTGACTCAGATGAAATCAGTTTAAAGAGAATAATAAGGGCAAATGGTCAAGGTTTTTATAAACTAAACAATGAAACAAAAACCAGAAACGAAATAATAGAAGTTTTGGCTCAGGCAGGAATTGACCCTTATGGATTCAATATTATTCTTCAAGGGCAGATTCAGTCAATCATAAGAATGCAAGGTGAAGAAAGAAGAAAAATAATTGAAGAAGTTGCAGGAATCTCCATTTATGAAACGAGAAAAGAAAAAGCACTTCACGAATTAGAGAAAACAGAAGAAAAATTAAAGGAAATTCACACAATATTAAGAGAAAAAGGGGTCTTTTTAAAAAATTTAGAGAAAGATAAGGAGCAGGCTGAAAAATATAAAGAACTTGAACTAAACATAAAGAAATACAAAGCATCAATCTTAAAAAAAAGAATAGAAGAAAAGGTAAAGGAATTAACATCTATTGAGAAGTCATTAGCTTCAAAGGAAAAAGAAAAAGAAAAAATCTTGCTATCTATTGACAAACTTAAAAAAGAAATTGAAGATCTTTCCTCAAAAATCACAGAAATAAATAATTATATTCAACAGGTTAGCGGAGTAGAACAAGATGTTCTTAGGCAATCAATATCAAATTTAAGAGCAGAGGTGGAAGGCCTAAAAGTTAGAAAAGAAAATTATGAGAACAGAAAAAAAGAGATCGAAAGAAGAATCTCTGAAATATCAAAATCCATTCCTGATTTGCAGAAAGAAATTGAAGTTTTAAAAAAAGAGTCTCCAAAGGCGGCTCTTAAAGCGCAAGAATTAAAAAGAAAAAAAGAAGAATTGGCCGAAATAAGTGAAGAGAGAAAAAAGATTCTTACTCTTAAAACAGAAATCAATTCTCTTAAAGAACAATTGAAAGATAAAGAGAAGCAAATCTTGAGATTAAATACAGAAAGCGAAACCATATTAAAACAAATAGAAGATAACTGTTCTTCTATAAAATTTAAAGATGAAAAGGAATGTAATAATGAAATTTTAGCATGTAAGGAAAAAAGAAGAAATAAATTAGAGGAAATAAATTCTCTTAATCTAGCTGAATTAGAAAACGAGAAAACGATCTCTGTTTCAGAATCCGAGATAAAAAGAAATCAGAAGATAAAAGAAGATGTTGAAAAGATTGACATCTGTCCGCTTTGTCAAAGCAAGATAACCGCGCAGCATAAAGATTTTGTATTTGCAGAAGTTCAAGAAAAAATAAAACACGCCGCCGAAAATAAGCATAAGGCGGAAGAGTTATTAAAATCTACGAAAGAAAAAAAACAATTGTTATTAAAGGAGATAGGTTTGTTGGATGAAAAAATATTTTTTGTTGAGCAAGAAAAAAATATTCATAAACTAATCTCCGATAAAAAAGAGCATCTTAAAATTCTTGTAGAAGAAGAAAAAAGATTAAAGGATGAGATAACCAATTTGGAGTCTAAAATTAGGAGCTTGGAATCAAAAAGTTTTGATTTAGGCGAGATTGAAGCAAAATATGAATCCAAACTGTTGGAAATAGAGGAACTATCTTCCAGAACAGAAGAAGACCTAAATACAGTGCTTCTTTATAAAGAAAGAGATATAGAGCAGATGCAGAACACAATTAAAATAAACAAAAGAGACATTGAAGAACTTTCTTCTTCAATAAGAACAATCTCTGATAAATTAAAAGAGAAAACAGATTTGCTTAATAAAAAAGAAGAGCAGGAAAGAGAACTAAATGAGAAATTTAAAAAAATGTTAGAAGAAAGAGATGGTATGCAGTCACAGATGCAATTAAAAATGATAAATCTAACTAATCTTCAAACAACAATTAAGCAAGTGGAAGAACAAATTAATTATTTAAAGATAGGTAAAGCAAAGATAGATGCAGAGAAATCAGGAATTGAGATGGATGCCGCAGATTATGTTGGAATTGAAACTATTTCTGGCAGTCTTCCTTTTTTGGAAGAGCGCTTAAAAAAAATGCAGGAAACTATTTCTCTTATAGGTTCAATAAACATGAGGGCTCTTGAAATTTTTAATGATGTTAAAGCAGAATATGACAAAATACAAGAAAAAGTTAATATTTTGGAAAAAGAGAAAGCAGATATTCTGAATATAATCGGTGAAATAGATAGAAAAAAGATTCGGACCTTTCTTAAAGCATTTAGGGAAATTAATGAGAGATTTACAAATAAAATCTCTTTTCTTTATAAAAAAGGCACGGTTTTCTTAGAATTGGAAAATAAAAAAGATATTTTTCAAGGTGGAGTAAATATTGTTGTCCGTCTTGCAAAAGGAAAATACTTTGATGTAACCTCCATGTCTGGTGGAGAACAAACCCTTGTAGCAATTTCTCTTTTATTTGCAATACAGGAATATAACCCCTATCACTTTTATATTTTGGATGAAATAGATGCTGCACTAGATAAAAGAAATTCAGAGAGATTGGCTTCTTTGTTAAATCTTTATACAAAATCAGGGCAGTATATAATTATATCTCATAACGATTCTGTGATTTTGAATGCAAATGTTCTTTATGGTGTAAGTATTCATGAAGGAATATCTAAAATATTAAGTGTAAAATTAAGTGAGGAGGTTTCAGATAGGCAAAATAATTCGGATTTAAAGAAAATTGAAGAATCTAATGCTTCTGTTTCTGAACAATTAAAAAAAGAAGAAAGAAAAGAGATTTCCAAAGACTTAATAAACAATGAAAATTTAAGTGTTACTGATGAAAAATTGAATGTTAATAAATTCTGATTATTTCAATCACTTCTCCAATAAAAAATGTTCTAATCTTCTTCCATACCTTCTTCTTAGCTCTTCTATTCTGTCCTCTTCAATTTGCCTTATTCTTTCCCCTGAAACCCCTTTTTTGTTCCCAAGCTCTCGTAAACTTTTTTCAATACCATCTACTAATCCATATCTTTCTTTTACTATTTCACCTTTTTTTATATCATCTAATATACGAGTTATATATTCTCTTAATTCTCTTTTTGTGTAAGATTCTACAGGATTTTCATAACTCTCTACAGAAAACATAAGTCCTCTATTTTGTTCGATTCTTCTGCTTCTCTTTTTTAGAAAATTTAAGGAACGAGAAGGAAATAAGTAAGAAACATCTCTCCCCAATATTTTTGCAATTATTTTTTTTCTTTCTTCAGAGGGAACTATTTTCATTCTTCGGTAAGCTTCAAGAGTAATTTCTTTAATTCCACTAAGCGCGGATAGTTCCTTTATGTTAATTCCTTTCTCTTTCATACTTTCTTTAAATCGGCTTTCATAAATTCTTCTTAACTTTTCAAAAACCATCTTTTTTTAAAAAATTGTAAATATAAAAAATTTTCTATATAAAAACCGATTAATTTATAAGTTTGACTGATTTATTTTACTTATGAAAATAGAGACAATTAATATAGAATTTTTAGGGCATTCTGGTTTTCTGATTACATACTATTTTCAAAACCAGCTTAGAAAAATTGTAATAGACCCTTATAATGTAAGCGATAACTTAAAATCTGTTGATTTAATTTTAATTACTCATAGCCATTATGACCATTGCAGTATAAAAGATATTATGAAAATTGTGAAAAAAGGAACAAAAATCTTTATATCGGCTGATGCACAGAGCAAGATAAACAAGATAAAAGATGTTGAAATGCAGATTGTAGAACCAGGAGATGTTTTTCAAATTGACAACCTAAAGATTGAAGCCTTTCCTTCTTATAATATCAATAAAAAATTTCATGAAAGATCCGAAGGATGGGTGGGCTATTTAATTAAATTTGAAAATCTTGTAATTTATCATGCAGGAGATACCGATAAAATACCCGAGATGAGTAAATTAAGCGGTTATGGAAATCACAAGAATAATTTTATTGCTCTTTTGCCCGTATCCGGCGTCTATGTAATGAATGCAGAGGAAGCAGCAGAAACAGCAGCCTTAATTAATGCAGATTTAGCAATACCAATGCATTATGGGGCCGGAGTGGCCGGTTCTATTGAAGATGCAAAAAAGTTTTTAGCTCTTTGCGAATCTAAGGGGATAAAAGCAAGAATTCTAGAAAGATTTAGTTAATGAATGCGAAATTCTACTATATCTTTATCTTTTAGTATATGCAATAAGCCAACTTTTTGATTTGGGAATTTTGAAGAAGGTCCCGTGATTCTTATCTCTTTTATATTTAATGAAAGGCCCTTTCTTATAGATTCAGCAGCATCCTTTATAGTTGAATTAATTGGCAGGACAAGGGGTATCTTAGAGGGTTCTTTTCCAGGTTCTTTTAAATAAATTCTAATAACTCCCATCTCTTCAAATATCTTCTTTTTTATTTCTTCTATTCCTTCTAAATTAATGCAAGATGAGAATACAACATTAATCTTTCTTGATTCGGCTGTTGCTCTTATTTTTCTTAACTCATTCTCTTTTAATAAATCTATTTTATTATAAATGAATAACTTTTTGCCTTTTGTTTTTGTAAGTATAGGATTAATCTTTTCTATATCATTAAATGATTCAATCACAATCAATAACATATCCGCCGTATTAATTATTCCGATATCAAATTCTTCTGAACCTATACTTGGCATATCAATTATCTGTGCCTTGACTCCTTCATATTCCATTGTTCCTATTACAGGTATTTTTGTTGTATAAGGATTTGAGTTAATTTCAGGCGTTGCATTTGTGATTTTTGAAAGCAAAGAAGATTTTCCCGAATTTGGCATTCCTATTAAAACACACTGAAATCCTTCTTTTTTTATTTTATTTTTTGTAGTTTTCCCCGCTTTTTTGCTTTTTTCTTGTTTTTCTATAAGTTTTTTCAATCTGCTTTTTAAATCCGCAACAAATTTCTCACTTGATTTATGTTTTGGCGCAGTTCTAATCATCTCTTCCAATGCTGCTTTTTTCTCTTCAAAAGTTTTCGCGAGAAAATATTTTTTTTCCGCATTAAAATATTCATAACCTGCATTAACCGGCATACTAACTTTAATGATTTTTTATTTTAAAATTTTATCAATCCATAGCTTTTTATATCTTTTTTATTTTACTTCTTTATGAATTTTTTTAAAAAGAAATTAAAAAATGGCATAACAGTAATTTTTGAGAAAAGACAATTACCAATTGTTGCTTTAAGCATTACTAACAAATTTGGCGCCGCATTTGAAGAATCAAAAATAAAGGGAATTTCTCATTTTATAGAACATTTATTGTTTACAGGAACGAAAACCCGTTCTTCAAGCGAAATATCAAGAGAAATTGAAAAAAAAGGAGGTATTCTTAATGCCTTTACGGCACAGGAAGCCACATCTTTTTGGTTTAAATTGCCTTCAGAACATATTTTGAGTGGTTTAAACATATTAATTGACATGCTTCTTAATCCGTTATTTTCTCCCGAAAAATTTGAAAAAGAGAAAAAAGTTATATTAGAGGAGATAAAAATGTATCATGATGCTCCACAATGGGATATATTTAATAAAATTGAAACAAACCTTTATGAAAGCCCGTTTGGAGAAGGTATAATCGGAAATGAAAATACGATCTCTTCAATTTCACGCGAATTCGTTGTTAAATATTACAATGCAAATTATTTTCCTTCTAATTTTATTGTGACAATTGTAGGCAATGCAGATTTTGATTTTATTTGTAATTATCTTGAAGAAAAAATCTCTCCAATTAAAAAAAAGGATATTAAACGAGAAAAAATAATAAAAATAAATAAAGAAAGTTTTGAGGAGAGAGAAGGAATCGATCAGGCCCATTTCGTTTTTGCCATTCACGCCCCTATTCCATCTGAAGAAAATTTTTTTGCTTTAGAAATTTTAGATGCATATCTTGCCAATGGGATGAGTTCTAAGTTATTTTTAACTATTAGGGAAGAAAAAGGATTAGCTTATTCGGTTAAAAGTTCTATTAATGCAGAGAAAAGCTACTCCTATTATTCAATTTATGTTGGTACAATGAAAGAAAAAATAGATGAAGTTAAAAAGCTTATTTTAGAAGGATTTGAGAGTGCGGCAAACATGAGTGAAAAAGATTTCAAAGAAGCAAAAGAAAGAGTAATTGGTTTAAGAAGAATTTCAAAAGAAGAAAGTGTTAATGTAATGAATGATTTGATGAGCTATGAACTGGCAGAGCGCGTAGAGGACTATTATAATGAAGAGACGAAAATAAATGCTGTTAAACTGGAAGATGTAAAAAATCTTGCAAGAATAAAAAAGTTTTCAACAGCAGCAATAGTTCCAAAATAACAGATGATAAGGACATTTATCTCAATAGAATTCCCAGAAAAAATAAAAAATGAGGTGCAAAGAATTCAGTTAATTCTTAAAAATCTTAATTTTCTTGGAAGTTTTACAAAATCAGAAAATCTTCATTTAACTCTGAAGTTTCTTGGAGAGATTTCAGAAGAGCAATTAGATGAGATTAAAACTCGGCTCAATAAAATAGTTTTTAAGCCACTAAAGCTGCATCTCGGACAAGTCGGGTCTTTTAATTTTAAAAATAATCCCCGAATTGTTTGGATTGCTGTTTTAGGAGAATCCATCTTTAAACTTCAAGCATCTATTGATGAGGCCTTAGAAGGAATTTTTCAAAAAGAGAATCAATTTATGTCTCATCTCACAATCGCCAGAATAAAACATCTCTCTGATAAGGAATCTCTTAAAAAACTTATTTCTAATTTGTCCGTAGATGCTTCTGAATTTATTATATCTTCTTTCTTTTTAAAAAAGAGCGAACTTAAAAAAGACGGGCCAATTTATACAACATTAGAAGAGTTTTATTCTACTCAATAATAAAAACCATTAAAAACCTATTTTATCTTTTTATTTTATGCGCAGGTGGGACAGTGGTTACTCCGGTCGGCTGCAGCCCGACTTTTCCCAGGTTCAAATCCTGGCCTGCGCTTATAATAATCTTTATAAACAATAAGAATAGATATAATTATTAATTGGAGGTTAAAAAATGGTTCAAGGATATTGTGTAAAATGTAAAAAAACAGTTGAGATAAAGGACGCACAGGAATCAGTAACAAAAAAAGGTACAAAAATGGTTAAAGGAAAGTGTCCAAATTGTCAGACTACTGTTTGTAGAATTGGCAGTTCTCAATAGCTTTCTAAGCCCCTCTCTCTGATATTTTCTTATATTTTTTTCAATCTTTATATAAAAGAGTTTATTAACTTAAAATTATCATTCTTCAAAAATAAATGCCTCTACTTTTATTGGATTTTCTTCATAAATTGTTATTCTAGTAATTTTAATTATATTAGAGTAGTTTTTTGCAGATAGATTAAAATCAGGTTTGCCTATACCTTCTGTCTCCTCTAAATAAAAAAAGAAATCATAAGGTATTCCAAAGGACTCTTTTACTAATTTGTAATTCTCTTTTGTTAAATTATAAAAATTGTTTAGTTTTGTATTATTTACTCTTCCGTTTGTTAAAATACCTATCTTTATAAAATTGCTGGTATTCCAATTTTGTGGATATCCTTCCGATAAAATTGTTTCTATTAGATAATCCCCATATTCATTCATCTCTTTTATCTTCTCATAACCTTTTTCTTCCTGACCAAAATAAAGTAAGGGTATTATTAATAATAAAAAAGAAATAATAAAAAAAGATAAAATTAAATCTATAGACCAAATTTGCGAATCTTTTTTTAAGAAGATTATTTTTTTCATTTTATCGGTTTATATATACTGTTTCATTTTCCTTTTTTATTGTATTGTTTCCTTTTTTTATTATTCCTTCTGCATCTCCAACATGAATTGTTAATGCCACTTTTTTATTTTCTGTTCTTAAATACACTTTGTTTTTTATAAAAAAAATCTCATAATTCATCCCCCCTATGTCTTCTGGTAAATAAAATGCTCTGCTATACCCATTGTCTGATTTTGATGCAAAAGAAATCTCCTGCTGAATTTCTTTTGCCACATAAATTAATGCACTTTCAATTTCCTTTCTCTTCTGTGAGCCATTTATTTCAGATAAAAATTCAATAATCAACATAGTAATCATTAACACAAAAAAGATAAGCATTATTAGTTCAATTCCGATTTGGGATAATTTTTTCATTTTAACCGGTTATTTTTGAATAATCATCAAAGGCCTCAATTGTTATCTTTCTTAATCCACTTGTTGTCCTTATGCTTCCATTTAGAGGCACACGACTAACAAATTCTCTTTTTTGTATGCCACTTGAATATTTTGTTGTTATTATTAAACTTTTATTCTCTATTTTTATTTCTTTTATGCCATCCGGTACATAGGACTCTATTGTTGTTTTTGAAGGATAACCAAAATAATAAACACTTTCAGCATTTGTTATTATTTTTTTTCCAAAATTCTCCACGCTTTTTGCTCTTAAATTTTCTCTTATTATTGAGGAATAATAAAAAGCAAGCACTACCGAACAAATAATTGAAAATAACATAAATCCCATTAAAATAGTATATTCCATGCTTATCTGTGCTCTATTCATATTAGTTATGAAGATTTTTAGTTTAATAATCTTGCTTTTGTAGATATCTTTTTAAGCACCGGTCTGCTATTCTATTTATGGGCAAAGATATAGAAAGAGTCTCTACCGGAATTCCTTTTTTAGATAAAATAACAGAAGGAGGATTCTTAAAAGATTCTGTGAATTTATTAGTTGGAGTAAGTGGTTCTGGTAAGACAATTTTTTCCACACAATTTCTAATGGAAGGAATAAAGAATAAAGAGAAAGTTCTATTTATATCATTTGAGGATAAAAAAGAAGAATTATTTAGAGATATGATTAAATTTGGATGGAATTTGGAAGAGGAAGAGAAAAAAGGAAATTTCTTTTTTATATTCTATGCACCGGAAAAACTAAAAACGATGATTGAAGAAGGAGGGGGGTTTATAGAGAACATTGTTTTGTCAAAAAAAATTACAAGGATTGTAATTGAAAATCTGGCGTCTTTTGTTTTTCTCTTTAAAGATTTATCTCAAGAGAGAAGTGCCGTTGTTCAGTTGTTTAATATAATGAGAAAATGGGGCTCAACAAATCTTTTAACCTACGAAAAAGATCCATTGGATAAGAAAGGATTAATAGATGTTGTTGAATTTGAAGCAGATTCTGTTCTTCTAATTTACTCAGTTAGGGAAAAAATGGAGAGAAAAAAATATTTTGAGATATTAAAGATGAGGGGAACAAATCATTCAAAGAAAACATATTCAATGGAAATAGAAAAAAGAGGGATTTCTATTTTAGATAAACCTATTATTGGAAAACTTGCTAAGAACTAAATTATATTAAACCTTTTAAAAAGTTATTAATTATATACTGCGCACCAAGAAAAGTTAATAACGATAGTATTAAAATAATCGGAAAGAATTTAATCCCTTCTTTTTCTTCATTTTTGCTTATTAAGCCAAGTATTAGCGAGGCAAAAAAATCTATTGCTATAATAAACACAATGGAAAAATATTTAATAAAAATTGTTGATATCTCCACTTTTGTTAAAGAAAACCCAATCACATTAGCCGTCTCATTTTTTGGTAAGGAAGTAAGAATTTTTATTAATATTTCGGATAGAACATTTGAAAGCGCGAAAAGAGCCGGCGCAAAGAAAGATACAACCAAGAATATAAACACTACAAACATAAAGATATTTGAATAGGCTTTTTTTTCCATAAATTCTTTTTCTCTCATATTTGAAGCAGTTTGTTCTAACAAGGAAACAATATTCCCCCCAGCCTTTATTCCTGTTATTATCAAATTTATTGTTTTTTCAACTTTATTTGAACCAATTCTATTAGAAAAATCTTCCAATGCTTTTTTTATGTCTTTTGATGTTGTGATTTCCTTGCTTGTTTTTATTATCTCTTTGTCTAATGGTTCAAACTCTGGCCTAGCAGAATAAAGAAACGCCCTATCTATCGTCATACTAGATCTTAAATTACTCGCCATTAATTCTAAAAAATCGGGAAAGACGCTTTCTATTTTTCTTATTCTTTCGCTTTCTTTAATTTTATTTTTCAAATATATATAGATTCCCATTAAAAGAAGAAATCCAAGAAAGAATAAGCAACAGTATATGACCTCTTTAGTAATTAAAAGAACAAAAGTACTAAAAAACAACCCGCCAAGAATCCAATAGACTATTACTCTTTTCATGGCTGCTATCTCTTCTTTAGTTCTGCGCGTATAAACTTCCATCATATTAAAGAAGGTCTCCTAGATTTTATTAATCCAATAAACATTATTTGAAAAAATATATCTAAAAAGAATAACCCAAAGAATAGCAATCTTATTGTTATTTTATCTAAATTTATCATAGAAGAAACAATAATCAGAAAAGTTATTGAAAGAGCAGGAATTATTACCCCAACCAGCATATAAAATACAATTACAGGGTTTAAAGAACTGCTGTATTTTTGCATCTCTATCATTTGTTCCTCATTCAAATTTTTTATGCTCTCTTTTATTATTATATTCATCTCACTACCTCCCTCTATACCATTTGTTAACTGCCATAAAGTTTTTCTTAGATAATTAGAATCATTTAATCTGGCAATTTCATTTAATGCCTTTGATTCTGGCTCGCCCCCATTAATCATTTTGACTGCTTTTTTAAATTCGTCAGACAGCGCCCCATAATTTCCATATGATATTTCAACTATAGCTTCAAATAACGTTGACCCTGAATTTATCTGAACTAGCATATCTTCCAAAGCAGGAAGAAGATTCCTCTCTATTTCCTTTTGCTTTCTTTTATTAAAAACACTCGGATAAGTTAATTGCGAGAAAAAAATAAAAGAAGAAATCAATAATGATATAAGAAAAGCATATATGTAGCCTCTTTTAGTATCAAGAAATAATAATGTAAAAAAAGAAATTAAAAATAAGATTAAGAAATTGATTATCCAGTTTAAATAGCAAACTGAAAGGTATTCTTCTCTGCTTAAATTTATTCCAGCGCCTTCCAGATATATTTTTAATTTTGATTTATTTTTTTTCTTTAATCTTTTAGTTATGAACCTTGCTCTCTTCTTCAAAATTTCCAAACTAGAAAATGTATAGGGTACCTTAAATTTCATCTTTTTTATTTTTCTTTTTTCGTTTTTAATATAGCATTTATTAATCTCTTTCTATCAATATAATATATCTTCATCACCTTTCCAAAACTTTTTAAATCTCTTATATCGTTTTCTACTAACCATTCAAGTATCATCCTTTTTTCTTTCAAATTTTTTTCCATTTCACTTAAAGTCATTCCTATATTTTTTGAAATATTTTCAATGAATTTTGAATCTTCGCTATGCTTTACCATTTTATCCTCTTCTGGGATCCATCTGTATAATATATTAGGTGTTGCATCATTTTCCGAAACATCAAATTCAGCTACCTGTAAAACCCTTCTTATCTCTTTTCTTCTGTCTCTGAACATAACAATATTTAGATTTACTGCTTTTAATTGATTTATAGGTAAGGAAATTGGCGGATTAGTTAATCTCGATATTGTTTCTGCAGCATTATTTGCATGAAGAGTAGCATAAACAGAATGTCCGGTATGCATTGCTTCAAACAAAACCATCGCCTCCTCTTTTCTTCTTATCTCTCCCAAAACTATTCTGTCCGGTCTCATTCTAAGAGAATTTATCAGTAAGCTTAACATATCGATGCCCCCTTTTCCTTCCGCATTCGGTAGTCTTGTTACGAGTGGAGTCCAGTATAGAAAATCAGGCAACATTAGTTCTCTCGTATCTTCAACACTTATTATTCTATGATTTGGTGGGATAAATGGCATGCATGCATTCAATATAGATGTTTTTCCTGAGGCGGTTCCCCCGGAGAAGATAATATTCATTTCATATTCTATTCCGAGCCACAATATTGTTGCTATTTCAATATCTATTGTTTTATTTTTTATTAAATCTATCATTGTATAAGGGTCTCTAGCAAATTTTCTAATAGTTATTGTGTTACCTTTTGTGCTTATTGGATAAAGAATTGAATTTACCCTGTCTCCTGAGGTAAGATGCGCATCTAACAACGGATTTAAAAGATTTATCTGTCTGCCGGCTCTTCTAGCGATTATGTTTGAATAATTTGCTATCTCTTCTTCGCTTTCTATTATTATGTTTGTTTCAAGCCACCCATATTTTTTATGAAACACTCTTATTTGTTCTTTTGAAGCGGGAATTACAATCTCCTCGAGATTTTTATCATTAATTAAGAACTCAAGATTACCCAATCCAAGCATAGTATGAAGAAGATTTAAACTCAAAAATTCAAGAGTTTCTTTTTTCATTGTTGGAACCTTTTCTCCTAAAATTCTCATTGCCTCATCTAAAAATTTTTTCTTTAAGAATTCAAGCGAACTCTGATTTAGCATTTCTTTTATGCTTATATTCAATGAACTTAATAGTTCATTTCTAACATTTTCCAATAAAGCCCTTGTAGCAATTTTTATTTCAGGGAAATTTAAAAAATAAGTTATTTTTGTTCCTGTCTTTTTTATTGTTACATCAATTTTTATTTTTTCCGATTCTATCTCATAATTCTCTAATATTTTTTGTTCTTCATTCGTATCCTTCTTAAAGTCTTCAATAACATTTTTTTCTTTCGTTCTAATCTTTTTTTTCTCTTTTTCTATCATTTTTCATTCAAGGCATTTTCATTTATTTTGCATAAAGGTTCATCAAAGCTTTTATACTCAACTATTACAAGATTATATGATTCCAATATTTTACACCAATTTAGTGCAGTTTCTTTTGTAATTCCAAACATTTTACATATATCACCCACCTTTATTATTTTTCTTTCTTTTAATATATCAAATAATTTATCTAATTCGGTTTCATTAATCTTTCTTTCATTTATTTTACTTTTTAGATTTTCATCAACCTCCTCTTTTTCCTCTATTATTTTACTATGAAAATTCATTTTAATTAATAAAAGGACTATTAGAATTAATTGTGTCATAAAGAAAATCTTTCCGATTAAAGATAACTCACTTATACTCTCAATAATGCTTTCTTTTATTGTAAATCCGACCAGGCTCTTTTCTGATATTTTTCTCCCAATAATTATAAAATAGATTAGATTTGTTAGAAGAATTAACGATATTAAAAGAATGCTAATTCCTCTTTTTTTATCTCTTCCCATATAAAAAGAAATGGAATTTGTTATATAAAACTTTGTTTTTTATATAGAATAAAAAAATAAAAAAATATTTTTATTTTATCTAACTTTGCCCGCAATTGTTCCAGTAGAAGTTTGTTCAACCGAACTTCCTACTTTTTTATAGCTTATAGTTACATCTCCTTTAAAATTATTTCCGCTTGTTAGACTGCATTCAACTTCGATTTGTTTCAAACTGCCTTCTTCTATATCGAGGGGCGTGTTATATTTCCCACAACCAGCAATATTTACTTCAGTAATTGTATAATCCTCCCCCCCATTATTTTTTAATTCCAATGTGATTCCTGTGCTCTTTACATTATATGCATTTACATAAAATGGAGGAGTTACAACTGCTGCTGGTTGGACATACTTTCCAGGACTGAATACGCCAAAATATGCAAGCACACCAATTGCTATTACTGCGGCAAGAATTGCCCACCCGTAAGTCATCAAAAATTCCATTGCTGCCTGTGCTTTCTTTTTCATTTTTATTATCATACACCTCCTTTCAGGATTAATAGTTAAATGATTTAAAGACTATATAAATATTTCTCTATTTCTCGGCGTATTTAAATCTTAATAAAAGTGCTTTCTATAATCTTATCAATAATTAGGTTATAACCCAATATCTATTACCATTCTTCTTTTCAGATCCTTTTTTTGCATTAAGTTTATCTTTAACCCAGTTTATTAAACTTCCGATACGCTTTTCTTTTGCATCTTTAATTTTTCTTAGGTATACTATAAATCTCTCTTGTTTTCCTTATAAAATAAAGTGCTTTATTATATTCTTAATTAAAAAATATTTTTTCTTTGTTTTAGAAAATTTTAAATATAGCATAATATTTTGTCTAATATGCAAAAAAAGAGGTATTATAATTTATATATATTTATCTTGGTCCTATGCCTATTTTTAATTCCAACTTCATCTTCTATCTTTTCTCCTTATATACCTACTTCTTGCAATACTATGGAGATAAATAATAGTTGGCGTTCGCTTTTTTCAGAGCCATTTGACAATGATGTATCTATTTTAAATTCTTCTATTTCGGTTTCTGGTCGTTGTCCTTTTTTTGTTGCTTATAAAGCAAAGGGAACAGACCCGAAGAGAACATTCTTATTAATAGGTAAAGAAAAAATAACTCCAGATTTTCAATTAATGAATCTAACAGAGATTATTGCTATTGAAGGAAATTTTTCAAGCGATTTTAATATTCAGAATCACATTTTTAGTATTTTAGCTTCTCCTTCTTCATTTATGGAAGAAATAAAGTCCCCTTTGCTTCTGTTGTCCTCTCAAGCAACACCCGTTCCCGCAGGGCGTTTTAGAACCGTGCCAGACAATTTTTACTCTATATTCAAATATGGGGTTATTCCTTCGTATCTGGTATGGCATAAAGAAACAACAGGTTCAAGGACATATTATTATACGCAAGACGCTTCCCAATATAGGGTTATAGGACAATCAGGTTTTAATGAAACCAATATTACTTATTATTATTTAGATTCTAACTATACTTTTAATTTCATATCTTTTTCTTTTTCTAAAAATTTTAGTTGCACTCCAAATTGGTTAGAAGTAAATACAAGTTGCTTCACCAACGATACTTTAGTTGCATATTACAATGATACTAATGGCTGTGGCATTAATACTCCCCCGGCCCCTAATAGAACTCTTTTTTGCGACTTTATGGGAGATAATTTAATAGGCAATGCTTCTTCTTTCTCTTCTATTAATTCTAATCCAGTCATTTTTATTAATAATTCGCCACTTGCCAATAATTTGATTTATACAGGAAATATTTCCGTAGAATTTATAGAAAATAATATTCCAGTTGTAAGTTTTTATTTTAATTTCTCTAAAACAAAATTAAATCTTTACAATATATCAATTGAAAAAGAGACATCAAATAATCAGTTTGGTTATACTATAGTAAATGGTCTGCCAGGAGTTCTAAAAAGAATTTATGTTTCAAGAAAAAACAGCACAAGCGAATATGTTTGTATTCTAGACAATTATGTTACTTCTCTTTCTCAATTCACCCCCAACTGTAATTCTTCCTCGGAAGTTTTACTTAGGTGTCCTGGTTCATCTGGGCAGTTCAATTGTTCAATAAACGGTTCTTTTTTTATAGTCAGAGGATTGAACCACTCTGGTGTAAAAGAGATAACTACTCTTGCTGTATCGACATGTACTTCAAATTGGTCTAATTGTACCAATTGGACAAGCTGTACGAACGGCATAAAAACAAGAGTATGCAGAGATATTAATAATTGTAATCTAAGCACGCTCACACAAAGAGAAAACTGCCAAATTCAAGATAATAATAATTTGGGAAATTCAGGGAATTCAACGACTTGTATACCTTCTTGGAGATGTGGTAATTGGACACCAACAAATTGTTCACAGGAGACAAATCAAACAAGAACATGTACCGATATAAATAATTGCGGCACCCTAACAGGAAAGCCTATAACAGAGCAACCATGCCCTTCTTCTAAAAAAAGTATTTTAAGTAAAACAACAATAATTATAATAATTGTATTAGTTTTAATAATTTTGATAGCCGGCATAATTATATTCATTATTTATAAAAAAAGAGATGAAGAAGACGAACAAGAACAAGAAACAACTTCAGAAGATAACCGCACCAGTTCTTCTTTCACTCCAATTAGTATTCAACAATAAATTTTTTAGTATATTTATAAATTAGTAGCACAAAGTTTTTCTTTATCCTAAAGTTTAATAATCTTTTGCCATCACCTTTTTAACACATTGAGGAATATATTTCATTCGTATACTCATACACACCTTTATATAATTTTTAATGACACTTTAAGATTTTTTAGTGGTGTTTTATCAACCAATAACACCAAACTCCAATTTCTCAGTAATTACTAAACACAAAAAATAGTAAAAAAATAACAAAATTGAACGTATACGATTAAAAACAACCTTATCAATTATCATATCAACAATTTTCACATTTTGATAATTGACAATAACGTTACACTTTATCGTTTATCTTATCATGCACACTTATAGTGTATGATAAACGATAAGTAGTGGTTTAGTCAATATACAATCAAAAATGATTAATTTTCAAAACACAATAAAAAAACCATTATGGGAGTTTAAATTCCTTCCTATAAGTCATTTTAAGAATAAATTTGAGGTGTTTTATACCCCTACCTTAAATTTTGAGTATAAGTGTAATACTATCATTTAAACACTTACACCTACCAATTTTGACATCACCAAACTTTTTCTCCAAATAAGAACCCACTCCAAAATCTTCTTACTAAATTAGATTTAAAGATTTTGAGAATTGTAAAAAATCAAAAAGATATTGGTATTTTGGGTGTTTGTAATTCTCTCCATATGAAACATAGAGCATTGAAGACTCGTATATATGGGTTATCAAAATTGAAATTAATAAAAGAACAAGAAAAACAAGAACAAGGTAAGATTCCTTTAATGATAACAGAAGATGGTGAGAAGATTTTAGAAATTTTTGATAGGAACTTAAAATAATATTATTTCTTAGTCAGGTAATGCTGGTGGAGTAGGAATCACATCATTGTCCTTATTGTTTTGTGTGTTGCTACCTTGATTGTTTGTAGAACCATCATTATTAATTATATTGTTATTAGAATTGGTGTTTGATGGATTTGAATTATATTGATTTGTAGTATTATAAAAAACAAAGTAATACACTACCAATCCAACAACTAATAATATTAATATAATAAGAAGAATCCAAAACCAAATATAACCTTTTTTATTTTTCATCTAACCTCAACTATAAGAGTATAAGATTTAGTCAGGTAATGCTGGTGGTTGTGGAATCCCTCCACCGCCGAATAACCAAAAATAAACTCCAATTCCAATGCCTAATAAGATTAAGATGATTAAAATCCATATCCAACCACTCATTCCTCTTTTTTGTTTTGTCATTTTAGTAGTTTGGTATCTCTGGGGGGTTTAATATGTTTGCACTCTCTGAGCCAAATGTACAATTCCCAGAAACTTTAACTATAAAACCACTTCCCACGCTGCTGTCATCAAAACGACTATTTGCATCATTTAAACTAAGCCCTATTTTACTCCACCCTCCTACATCAGCGTTCCAACCATACGCTTTAACAATATTGCAGTCTCCCTTTAACTCATTTAGTGACTTTCCATTATATAATGGGTTTACCAATAAGAAGTTCCAGCCTTTTGCTAACTTAATTGAATTCTGATTAGAAGAATGAAACTTAAAACTAATAGTGCAAGGCCGAGATAGATAAATCCAAACGCTGCTCAACCCTTCTTTGAAGTAGCCAGAAGAAATTTCGCTTTCGAATAACTTCCCATCATCAGAAGAGGATGATCCGCTACTACGCTCCGTATTAACCCCCACATACCGTTGTTGGGAAGGTAACCAAATCCAAACAGCCCTTATACTGTCACTGTTGTCGCATCTTGGATCTACATATGATGCTCTTGGTGAAAGAAGGTACCAACCAGCTTTTTTAAAATTAAATGTTACAGTATTGTCAACAGAGTTATAATTTTGAATAAAATCAGCAGAAACTAGAACCATAACTATAATTCCAACTAATAAAAGTATTGCAATGGGTAAAATTAACTTTTTCATAATATATCTTGTAAAATATACTTTAAAAATATTTTTTTTTGTTTAAGATACATTATCGATACCTTAAAGATGATTAACCCATTAAATAACGATTAGTCTTTGTCTTTATGACAAACTATTCATTATTAAGTTTTGTTTTAATAGGAGAAAGAAGAAAAGCCATACTACTTTGTTTGAACAAACCAATGATTCCAAAAGAAATAGGTGAACATTGTAATGTGAGTATTCACAATGTTTCAAAATCACTAAAAGAATTAGTTGACAGAGGTTTAATTGTTTGTAAGAATCCTAATGATAAGTTCTATAGGTTTTATGAAATCACCAAAAAAGGAAAAGAAATTTTAAAAGAATTAGAAACTAAATCTGTAAAGTATTACTAATAATTTTAACTCGTGTTCAACTTAAACAACCTAAAAATATAATTTTTTAACTCTCCAACTACATTATTAGTATTTATGGTTAAACTTTGTAATTCTATTTGGAGTTCTTGATTTTTTCTTTCAAGTTCATCTTATTTAATTTTATTAAATTGTTTTTGTTTTTCCAACTCAATTCTTAATTCACCAATTTGAGTCTTCTCAAATTTCTCATCAATTCCATTTTTGGAAAAATCTCTACTTATGTAAATATCTGGACAAGGTGAGCAAAAATTCCATCCATATCTTTACACAATTCTTGTCGATTTAATTTGTTAGCATAATAAGTAGCAGAACTGTGTCTAAACAAATGAAAATAAATTTTCCTACCTAAAACTCTCTTTCCTAATCTTTTTAAAAATTTTAAAGTGTTGTTGTAATCATCAACAAAAATAGGTTCATCTTCTTTTATTCCTTCACTAATCCTCCATTTTTTGATGTTCTCGATTTGTCTACCTAAGTCAAGTTTTCTAATTGGTATCTTTACATTACTTGTCTTATTTTTTATCTTAAATAGTTAAATATTTAATTGCATACATAAAGAAATATAGACTTTAAGCTTTTCTAATATAGTAAATATAAAGTTCTAATATATTTACAAACTAATTAATTTTACTTTTTCGCTATCCGCTTTAGAAAAATTACTTGCAGCAAGATAATCAACACTCGCTTCCTCACAGCCGTTTATTATAGATGCACTAGCCAGCCCATCCATAATAACAGCAAATATTTTCTCTTTGTTGTTCTTTATTGCAAACAATAAATCTTTTACAGAAACTTTTTTTATTATCTCTAAATTGTTATCTAACAATATGGCATTTTTTGTGCCTTTTAATTCTTCATAGATTTTTTTTAAATTATTTTTTATTTCTCTTTCATTCTCTTCTGTTATATCTCCCCCTTCTTTTCTTAAATATTCCTCGACAGGTATTTTTTTTCTTAAAGCCATCAATATTTCTTTTCCTGTTAACTCCTCAACTTCTTTTCCGTCAGGAGCAACAGCAACATAAGAAATTTTTGCACTGTTTATTAGATTTTTTGCTATTAATTTCCCTCCCCTATCCCCATCAATAAATAATGTAACTTCTTTTTCTTCACATAATTTGATAATTTCGGCAGGTAACTTGGTTCCGTTCATACCAATTACATTATTTATTCTATTCTTTAATAAATTAATTACATCGGCCCTTCCTTCTACAATAATTATCTCTTTTCCAGAAATATCCCCTACTGGCAATTTTTCTTCACCATACTCTTGTATCTTAGCAACTCTTGCTTCTTCTTTTAATGTTTTATTTATCTCTTCTAACCCTTGTCCTTCCTCAATTGAATTAAGCAATTCTTTTGCTCTATTTATTATGTATTCTCTTTTATTACCTCTTACATCTTCAATTTTCGTTACCTTTATCTGTGCTTCTGTGGGGCCAACCTTGTCTATTGTTTCTAACAATGCCGCTAAAATCGTTGTTTCAGATTTATCAAGTGCGCTAGGCACTTTTATTGTTCCAATGCTTTTCCCATCAATTACTTCTATTTCTACCTCGATTCGACCAATTTTTCCCTCTTTTTGAAGGTCTCTCATCTCCATTTCGTCTCCCAATAGTCCTTCAGTTTGTCCAAAAATAGCCCCAATTACATCTGGTTTCTCTAAAGCCCCCTCTGCCTTAAAAGATGCATAAATCATATATTTTATTGAAATTGGACTTATTTTTGCCATTGTATCCTAATTATTAATAGAAATATTTTCCTTCACTCGAAATTAACTATTATAAATTATGAATATGATAATATTTAATTTCTATTAATAATATAAAAATAAAAAAAAGAGACTATTTAAATTTTTCTTATTTTTTTATAAAATTAAAAACAAGACACAATAAAATTTATAAATATATTTTGCTAAAAAATAAAATGAAAAAAAGAGAAGTAGAAGGGTATTTGGATGACAACGAAGAAGATTCTTCTGAAACAGAAGATCTTTTAAGTGAAGATTTAACAGAGGAGTTATTCGAGGGGTTAGACTCTTTTCAAGATTAATTTTACTCCTTTTCTGTTTTTTAATTAGATAGAATTCTCCAAGACCTTTTTCATTTCATAAAACTCTCTTATTTTACCGAGTTTTTCATAGAGACCCATTAAAATCTTCTTTATTTCTTTTTTTTCTTCCTGTGTGTAATCTAATTCAAGCATTCTCTCGTATATTTGAACTGCACTTTTTCTTTTATCTTTTTTTATTAAAGATTCGGCCTGATTCTTGTAAATTTCTCTTCTTTTTGTTTTCAATTCCTCTTTTTTTTGGGTATTTGCACAACTAAGTGCTTTATTAAAGGTGATCTCAGATAAATGATATTCCTCGCTTTTTATAAAAAGCTCAAATGCTTTCATATAATCATCTATTTTTGATTCAAAAGAAACATCTATTTCAGCGCAATTGTTCATTAATTTAGCGGCTTCTTTCAATATCCCTTTCTTTTCATATAGTTCTGCAAGGCTCTTTAAAACAAACTTTCTAGCAGAGAAATCAATATTCATCTTTAAATAATTGCTCAATATATCTATCTTTAAATATTCTCCAACTCTTGAGACTCTTTCTTCAATTTCTCTCTTTGTTATGATAGGCATCTCTTCTTTTTTCATTTTATCTTAAAATATTTTGCAGTTTTTATTTTTTTCTATGCGGGGACTAGGATTCGAACCTAGGTAAGCACTAAGCACTGCGTCCTAAGCGCAGCCCGTTTGACCGCTCCGGCATCCCCGCATATTAAAATTAATATCTATGATATTTTAAAGATATCTAAACTTTTTGAATAAAATCTAATATCTTTTTTGTAATCTCTTCAGGGTTATTTATTATGATATGGTGGTTTTCATAAGGAATAATTTCCAATTTTGAATTTTTTATTAGTTTCTTCATTTTCTTTGCAATTTTTAAATCAAAAATACTATCATTCTCTCCTTGTAATATTAAGACAGGTTGTTCAATTGTTTTTAGAATGTTTAGCCCATTAAATTTGGCTATCTCTTCTAAGGTGTATACCCAAGAGCAAAAACCGGTTTCATAAATCCATTTTATAATTTTGAATAAGTTCCAATCTAAATTAATTCTTTTATTTTCACTATTTTCCTTTTTTATCTCTTTTCTTTTAATCTTGCTTGCTATTTTTTCTATAATATCCATAATAAACGGATGTTTTTTTATCTTTTTTAGAAATTTATTTGGCAGTTTATAAGTGCTATCAATCATTACATATCCTTTTGAGAGCGAAGGATAAAGTTTATGAAAAGATATCAAAACAATTCCCCCAAACGAATGCCCAACAACAACAAACTTCTTTATTTTTTCTTTTTTTAAAATATAAAAGATGTCTTTTGCAAACTTGTCAATTTCATAATCTTTTATCTCTTTCGGTCTTTCAGATAATCCGTGCCCTCTTAAATCAACTGCAAGGGTAGAAAATCCCCTTTCTTCTAATATCTTTCTCTCTTTTTTCCAAATCGTTTTATTTGTTCCAAGCCCATGGATAAAAATTAAAAACAATTTATTTTTTTTTCTATGTATATCATAAGTGATTTTTATACCATCCCACCCTTTTATTTTCTTTAGCATCTTCTATTCAAATCCCAAATTATTTAATATTTCTTTTTTTGAAAAATTCATTAAATCTTCATAATTCTGTCCTACACCGAGATAATAAATGGGTTTTCCGGTTATGTATCCAACAGAAAGTATTGCTCCGGCTTTCTCATCAACATCTGCCTTGCTTAATATTATTCCATCTATTCCTATTGCTTCATTAAAAGTTTTTGCCTGTTCGATTACATCGTTGCCAGCAATAGACTCTCCAACAAATATTTTCAAATCTGGTTTGCATACTCTTATTATCTTTTCCATCTCTTTTAACAGATTTATTTTTGTATACATTCTTCCTGCAGTATCAATTAAAACAACTTTTATTTTGTTTTTTTCTGCATATTTTATTGCGTCAAATCCGACAGCCGCAGCATCAGAACCATATTCATGTTTTATTATTGGAATAGAAAGATTTTTTGCATGCTTTTCCAATTGTTCTATTGATGCAGCCCTAAATGTATCGCCCGCAGCAAGAATACAACTTATTCCTTCTTTTTTTAATTTATTAGCTATCTTTGCTATAGTAGTTGTCTTTCCAGTGCCATTTATCCCAAAAAAGATTATACAAAATACACCCTCTTTATTTTTTATCTTTTCTATTAGGTCCTCTGGTTCAATTAAAACAGAGAGAACCGCCTCTTTTAATAGCTCTTTTATTTTTCTTTCAGCATCTCCTTTTTTCATTTTTTTTCCAACAAGATTCTTTTCAAGAGATTCTTTTATTTTTTCAACCACCTCTAAGGCAACATTATTTTCCAATAAACTAATTTCAACTTCTTCAAAGGCACCATCAAAATCTTCTTTTTTAAGTTCATAATTAGTAATCTTCTTTATTATTTTTGAAAAAAATCCGTCTTCTTTATCTTTTATCTTATCTTCTTTCTTTAATAAATCTTGTTTTTTATCTTCTTCCTCTTTTTTTTCTGCCGTTTCTTTTTCTCTCTTTCCAAACCAAGAAAGAATTTTCTTTTTTAATCCTGAAAACATAATATTAGTTATTAAGAATATATTAAATTCTTTTTGTTTTATTAGTTTTTATCCTGTATATATTGGCCCATGAGATTCTATACCTGCTTTTGTTGTTTTTAGAAAATATTCTTCCATTCTCTTATATGTTTTTGCTGTTTCTTTTGAAACACTCGCTTTAATTTTTTTCAATGCTTCATCAAAGTCTTTCTTTGTTACAACTTTTGCATTAGGGTCTCTTCTTAATGCATTTAGCGCAGCTTCTCTTACAAAACTTTCTATATCTGCTCCAACAAATCCATCAGTTAGATCCACATACTCATCTAAGTTTATTCCTTTTTCTATTGGTGTATTTTTAAGATGAACTTCAAATATTTTCTTTCTTGATTCTCTGTCTGGCACATCTACTAAGATTATTCTATCAAACCTCCCAGGTCTAAGTAGAGCAGGATCCAACATATCCGGTCTATTTGTTGCTCCAATAACAACAACATCTTTTAATCCCTCCAATCCATCCATCTCAGCTAATAATTGATTAAGCACTCTTTCCGTTACTTTTGTTCCGGCTTCAATTCCTCTTCTTCCGCCAAGCGAGTCAATTTCATCAAAGAAAATAATGCAAGGAGAAACTTGTCTCGCTCTTTCAAAAACTTTTCTTATTCCTTTCTCGCTTTCACCTACCCACATCGATAATAGTGAAGGCCCTTTTATGTGTATGAAATTTGCTTGAGTCTCACTCGCAACAGCTTTTGCCAATAATGTTTTTCCAGTTCCAGGTGGTCCATAAAGTAATATTCCTTTTGGAGGTTTTATACCAAGCCTCTTAAATGCTTCTGGATTATTCATAGGCCATTCTACAGCTTCTTTTAATGCTTGCTTTACATTTTCAAGTCCTCCTATATCATCCCACTTGATATTAGGAGTCTCAACTAATACCTCTCTCATTGCAGAAGGCCTAACAACTTTAAGTGCTTCTTCAAAATCTTCTGCTTTTATAATAATCTTATCTAAGACCTCATTAGGAATTGGTTCATTGTCCTCTAATTTAAGTGCTGGCAAGAGTTTTCTTAAAACATTCATTGCTGCTTCTTTCGTTAATGCAGCTAAATCAGCACCAACAAACCCATGCGTTTTTGCAGCCAAATTTTCAAGTGAAACATTTTTATGAAGAGGCATATTTCTCGTATGAATTTTTAAGATATTTAACCTTCCCTCTCTATCTGGCGCACCAATCTCAATTTCTCTGTCAAATCTCCCAGGTCTTCTTAATGCAGGGTCTATGGAATTTATTCGGTTTGTTGCCGCGATAACTATTACTTTTCCTCTTGACTTAAGTCCGTCCATCATTGTAAGTAATTGCGAAACAACTCTTCTCTCTACCTCTCCGTGAACATCCTCTCTTTTTGGTGCAATAGCATCTATTTCGTCTATAAAGATAATTGCAGGAGCTTTTTTTTGTGCTTCTTCAAATATCTTTCTTATGTTTCTTTCACTGGCTCCATAAAGGCTATCCATTATTTCTGGTCCGTTTAAGAGAATAAAGTGTGCTTCACATTCATTTGCAACAGCTTTTGCCAATAATGTTTTTCCAGTTCCAGGTGGTCCATGAAGCAATACTCCCTTTGGGGGCTCAATTCCCAGTTTTTCAAATATCTCAGGATGTTTTAATGGTAATTCAACCATTTCTCTTATTTTCTTTACTTCTTCATTTAATCCGCCCACATCTTCATAAGTTACCTCTGGTGCAATTTTTTCATCTGAAACATCAATTCCTTGTGAGTTTAAAATCAGCTCTGTGTTTTCATTAACAATACAAGGTCCAGAAGGATTAGTAGATAATACAACAAATTTTACTTGTTGAAAGCCAGAAAAGCCAAAATTAGCCCCAAACAATTCATTAAGATCATTAAATATATCGGGAAAATTGCTGTTTAATAAATCACTTTTTCTTCTAATTCCTCCCATCGCAAATAAATCTCCTTTCATAAAAGCCCTTCCAAGCAGACTATTTTTTAACATTTCAGGATCTCCTTGAACGCTTACTCCTTGCTGCGCTGGTGCAATTGAGATTTTTATGGCAGGTTTTGCATTCGCTTTTCTTATTGTAACAGATTCTCCTACACCTGTTTTTGCATTCTTTCTTATCAATCCATCAATTCTTATTATGTTTTCACCAACATCAGCAGGATAAGCTCTATCAACAATAGCCACTGTTTCTTTCTGCCCCTTTATTATAATCGCGTCTCCCCTCATTAAATTCATCGATTTCATTAATTGAGGGTCTATTCTCGCAATCCCTTTATGAACATCATCTTGCAATGCTTCAACAACCTTTAATGTTACTTCTTTTATTTCATCTTTCATTTTGTCCTCCAAATATTAGTCTTAATTTTCTAAAATCCTCAAAACATAATTGAACCATATCTTCTATTCTATTTTTTTCTTTATTTAAATTTTGGTTAATTTCATTTATAAAATCAACTATTTCTTTTGGTATACTTATTGCATGACTATTTCCAACCACTCTTAATTTAACGCTAAATGTTTTTCTTTTTAGGTCATTAAAATGATTATATATACTCAAATCAGTCGGATGTATTATTTTATCCTTACATATAGGACACTCAACAGCTCTCAGCTGGAATCCATCTCTGTTTAAAATTGTTTTTTTCATTTCAATATTACATTTTTTACAAAAGATTTTTGCATCAAATATATCCATTTTGAATATCCTAATTAGTATATACTTTATTGGATATACTACTATTTAAATCTTTCTATTATTTTTTACTATAATAAATATTATTAAACTTATTTTGTTTAATTTTTCAATGTCAGAAAGAAAAAAATCAAAAAAGCAACCCCTTAAAGATTTGTTTAGGAATTTAAAAAAACCTTTTGTCGGTGTAAGAAGAACACTACGAGAAAAGCTAAGAGAGACAATAGAACAATCAAGAACATACAAGCAGAAAATAAGAGAAATGGAAAATATTGAGGAACAAAAGAAGATTCTTGAAGGTTCTACAAAAGACTATGAAGAAATAACTAAAAAAGGCAGAAGAAGGATAGAGGAGCTTGAGGATGAGATTGCAAGACTTAGGGAAAATTATCGCAAGTTAGAAAGTATAGCTGAGGAGAGAAACAAAGTTATAAAAGATTTAGGAGATATTATCTCAAAACAAAATGAAACAATAGAAGCAATTTATTTCTCTAAAAAAGGCTCTTCAGTTCTAAGTGAAACAATAAAACATATAAAGAAATTTAAGGACAGAGTATTTGGATCCGATTCTGCTTATTTTGAACTTGATTCAAACGGCGTTATAATTGATTTTAATGGTAACATTGTTGAAAATATAGGATATCTTCCAAAATTAAAAAAAGGCAAAAGCGAAATAATTTCCTTGTTGCATCAGGAAGATTCCAATTTATTTGAAGAGATTTTAAGTAGAATAAAAAAGGACATTTCTATCGTTGGTTTTGAGTTTGGGGCAGGATTTAGAAATTTATCTATAAGTCATCAAGAAGAATTCTTGCATTATCGTGCTTCATTTAAGATTGAGAGGGATTTTCTATCATTAGGAAAACCAGCATTATTAAGAGGCCATTTAATGCCAGAAGAATATGATTTTGGAGGAGACCCAAGAGCAATTTCATTGTATATTTCTGAACTTTGTTCCAAAAACGATTTGATTAAGAGAATAAATCAAACAGCACAATTTATTGAAGAAAAAACCAAAGAAAGAATTCCAATTTTTATTAGTTTTAAGAATGTTTGGAATATGGACGATTCTTTATTTCAATTCGCCCTTGGAATGAATAAAAATGAATTGGTTTCTTTCACAGGAGTTTATTCACTTCCTTCTTGTTATTACACTATTTTGAGAAATAATTTCAAAAGAGAAAGGCTCCATCTTAGAGAACCACAATATCTTTATGGGAGAAATATGAGGGAAGAGATAAAATCAGAATTAGAGAGCCTACAAAAGAATATTCAAGATTTAAAAAGCAGAATGATTTGTGAACCGTGATTTTAAATAAAATATTTAAACATCTCTTATAATCTTTTTATAAAAGAGGAGTTTAATAATGACTTTTAACTATATAAAGAAAAACCCTATTAAAGTTTTCTTTATAGGTGTTTATTTAATTCTATTTTTTTTAATAATATTGCCTTTTCTTTTTTCCAATAATCTATATGCATGGGATGGTTCGGGGCATTTAGCAGCCGCAGAATATCTTTTAGAGGAATGCTTTCCAAGGTTTGTTTGTTGGAATCAACATTATCTTTTAGGATATCCTCAAGGACAATTCTATCCTCAGGGCCTTCACTGGCTAGCTGCTCTTTTGAGTCATATATTCAATATTTCAATTTCTTTTTCTTTTAAAATTCTGATTATCATAGCAATTATCCTTCTTCCTTTTTCTATCTTTTATTTTTTAAACTCTTTTTTATCAAAAAAAGAGTATGCTATTTTTTTTGCTTTTTTTGCTTTTGTCGCATTTTTAGTTTCAGATGATTATCTTTTTTCAGGAAATTTTAGTTCTTTGTTTAATATTGGGCTTTACTCAAACTTTTTTGTTATGCCGTTTTTTTTCTTTTTTTGTGTTTCGTTAAAGCATTTCTTAGAGGACAAGAGAAGCTTTATTCTTCCTTCTATTATCTTTTCTGCGATTATCCTGTTACATATTGTTGTTGCTTTAGTCGCCGTGCTTTTCTTTATCTCAATTTTAGTTTATTATCTTTTTTTCATTAAATATAAGAAAGGAAATCAAAAAGAGAATCTGTTTTATTTTTTTAAGAAATCTTTTATTCTTTTCATTTCTGTCTTGCTCCTTACTTCTTTTTGGACAATTCCCTTTTTAATCAAAATAAAATACTTTTTCTCTAATCAAATTTCACTAAACATATCTGCTTCTTTTTTATTTTTTCTATTTTTCTTTTCTCTTTTTTGCATTGCGTTTCTGGTTGAACATTCTCCAAGAGAACTTATTTTTCCCATTTTTTTAGTTGTTCTGTTTCTCTTTTCTTTTTTTTGCCAGACATATTTAAAGATTCCATTTCATTTTTATCGTTTTGGTATTTTTATCCTTTTGTTTTTAATATTTTCTTTTTTATCTATCTTAATTTGTTTAAATAACAAATTTTCCAGAATGATTTTATTTATTGTTCTGTTTTTCTCTTTATTTTTTATATTATCCCAGATTCCAAAGCTAAACCCCCAAGGAGTTTTTGATCAAGAAATTTTTTATTTAGAGGACATGCCAAATTCCAGATACTACTTAAATATTCCTCCTTTTGCTGAAAGCTCTCCGCATTTTATTCAATCCATTGTTCCTCAAAGAAGCAACATAAAATCCGTGAAGGGGTTATTTATAGAAGGAAGCAAGAATGGACAATACGTCTTAATTCTGGAAAGAATGAGCCATCCAACCAATCTTGTATGGGGCACTTATCTTCCTTTTGATTTATCTCTTTATACTTCAAACTTAACTCTTAATAGAATTTATTATATATTCGGAATATCAAATGTTTTAAGCATAAGAAATAATTCTATCAGCTTAAACAAAATTAATTACTATAAGGATAGAGATATTCCTTTTTTTAATCGTTATAATTATACATTAGATTTTGTGGGGGATAATAGAATAATTGAGACACTAAACTACATCCCTTCAAAATTAAAAGAGCCCGCTTTAACTTGGTTTTACAAAAATAACGACTCTATTTTTTACAGCTATGAATATATTCCTTATATTTATTTTGAGAAGAATGCAACAATCAGCAACATATCAATAAAATCAGAACAAATATCCTTTACGACAGATAAATTTTCACCCGTTCTAATAAGAATAAGCTATTATCCAAATTGGAAAGCATATAACGAGTTGGGAGAACCAATTAATATTTATGAGATAACTCCAAGTTTTATGCTGGTTTTTTCTAAAGGAAAAACCATTTTAAGATACAAATCTCTTTGGTATGAAAAGATATTAAATTATCTAAGTCTCATATCATTCTTTACTCTTTTAATTATTCTTATTTTCAATTATTTTTCTGACAAGATTAAATTTATTAATATTCCTATTATTAAATAAACATGAACTATAATTCATTAGAAAAAAAAGAGGCCCTAAAAATAAGTATTAAAGAAGGAAGTGCTGCCAATCTTTCTGCGGGCATCGGTGCCAATATAATTTCTCCCTTTGCTTTAAGATTATCAAATAATCCTGTTAATATTGGACTATTAAGCTCTATTCCAGGTTTAATTTCTCCCTTTGTTCAAATATGGGGTTCAAATCTAATGAAAAGATATTCACGAAAAAAAATTGTTTTAACTTTTGTTTTTTTACAAGCAATTACATGGTTACCCATTGCACTCATAGGTATTCTTTTTTGGTTGGACATAATTAAATCTTCAGCAATTTATTTTTTAATTATCTTTTATACATTATTTTCTGCCCTTGGCGGTTTTGCTCATCCGGCATGGTTTTCATGGATGGGAGATTTAGTCCCATCAAAAGAAAGGGGCAGATATTTTGCAAAAAGAAATATTGTCTTAGGAATCGTTGAAGTATTTGCCGCGATTTTTAGTGCTTTTTTAATTAAGGCTTTTACTGAAAATAATAAGTTAATTGGTTTTTCCATTCTATTTTTTATCTCCTTTATTTCGCGCCTCATCTCATTTTTTTTATTGAACAAGCAGTATATTCCAAAAGAAAAGTCTTTAAAAGAATTTGTTGCTCCTTTAAAAGAGATTAGGAAATCTAATAAAAATTTCATATATTTTGTTACTTATTTATTTTTCTTTCATTTTTCTATAATGCTTGCTTCGCCTTTTTTTGCAGTTTATATGAAACAAGAGCTCGGTTTTGATGACTCTCTGCTTATATTGATTGCAATTAGTTCTTCTTTTTTCTATTTGATTTTTTCTTTTTTTGCAGGAAGATTTTCTGACAAATATGGAAATGTGAGATTAATTTTTCTATCTAACTTGCTCTTTTCTATCTCACCATTATTATGGTTGTTTAATAAAAATCCAATTTATTTGCTTTTGATCCCACAGTTTATTGCGGGAGCAGCAAACGCGGCATATAATATCTCTTTTTCCAATTTTATTTATGACTCTCTAAAAAAAGAGCATAGGGCGAAAGGAATAGCATTCGCAAATGTGATGTGTGGTTTTGGCATATTTTTCGGGGCCACATTGGGGGGATTTTTACTGAAATATCTTTCTCTTTCTTTTTTAAATAAATTCTTTTTTATCTTCTTAACTGCGTCCATATTAAGATTTTTAGTTGTTTTACTTTTCTCAAATAAAATAAAAGAAGAGAGAAAAGTTTCTCGCGTACCGCATGTTCATATCTCAAAATTAGTTCCTATTAATGAGATTTTCTCCTTTATGCCATTACATCTATCGTTAAATAAAAAAGGAAAAAAGATATAAAATTTATTTTGGAGGCTGTAGACTTGCCCAATCTTCTATAAATTCCTCTATTTGAGGTATTTTAATATCCAATTTTCTCTTTTCTATATAGATTTTTGTAATTAGATAAAATATCATTCCCAAACTCTTTGCACTTTTATTATTTCCAGGAATGATTACATCAATCCCATTTGTGTAATTATTAGTATCACAGATCGAGACAACTATTGCATTTATTTTTTTTGCATCATTTAATGCGTTTTTGTCTACCCAAGGATCACATATTATTACGAGCCCGCATTCAAAAAAATCTTCCAATTTTGTATTCGTAAGAATTCCAGCAGGATACTTCTTGGTAAATGCTCTTATCCCTGTTATTTCAGAAAATTTATTTACGGCTTTCCATCCGGCTTCTCTTTTGCAAACTACAATTATATCCTCTGGATTATATTTTGCTATAAATTCAGCACCTTCTTTTATTTTCTCATCTAATAGGCTTGTATTAAATACAGCAATCCCATCAGCTCTTCTTCTATAAACATATTTTTTCATATCGGGAGTAACTACTCTTGTTCCAAGATAGATAGAAGCTTTTAAATAATCCTCAATCGGCACAAGCATATCTTTTTTTAATTCGCTTTCTTCTTTTTGGCTTACTTCTTCTTTTATACTAACTTCTTTTTTTTCTTCTAAAATTCCTTTTTCTTCCAATTCTTTGGCTTTTTCTCGGATTTTTCTAATTCTTTCTTTCTTCTCATCTAAATTTTCTTTATCTAAGTTGCTATCTTTCTTATCTATAACCGATGTCATTTTATTTTTATAATTTCTTATAGATTTTTTACTTAGTCAAACTTCTTAATTCAACATCGAGTTATGGCTTTTTAAATGTTTAGTTTTCTTTTAAATTGATTAAACTTTTTAACCAAAAGAAATAAAAAACCCCGATTTTAATTAATAAAATGGGCAGTTGTTTAGATTTAAGGAAATTTCAGTCAGGCGAAGGAGCCTCATTAATCGAAGATGCTTTCTCAAAGATAGTATCTGGCGGTAAAATAGGTTATAAGACAGTAATAGAGAAAAAGAAAATTCTTCCCAAATGTAAAAATTGCGGAAGACAAGGCGAAGAAAATCAAAAATTCTGTGCCGAGTGTGGTGGCAAAATGATTCTTCCTCTAACTCATTGTCCAAATTGTAAAAAAGAGCTAAATGAAGAAGAGAAATTTTGCACAGAATGTGGTCATAAGATAAAAGAATAATTTTATTAACATGTTTTTTTATAAACTATTATGAAAGAATTAATAGCAGAAAAAATTTCCAATATAACTGGGCTATCAAAAGAAGAGATTTTTTTTCAAATTGAAATTCCGCCGAGCAGGGATCTTGGCGATTATGCCTTGCCTTGTTTTTTTCTGACTAAGAGTTTAAATAAGAGTCCATCTGAGATATCTCTATTTTTATCACAGAAAATTAATAAAGAAAAAAATTTAGAGTACCTTTTTGAAAAAGTTGAGTCAAAAGGGCCCTATATTAATTTTTTTATTAAGCCAGATTTTATTCTTCAACAATTAATAAAGAAAATGTCTCAGAAAAAGAAAAAAGAAAAACCAAAAAAGGAAAAAATTATGGTGGAATTTTCTCAAGCAAATACTCATAAAGCATTTCATATAGGGCATGTAAGAGGAACTTCTCTTGGAGAGAGCATTTCAAGAATTATTGAGTTTTGTGGCAATAAAGTAATTAGAGTAAACTATCAAGGGGATTCAGGAATGCATGTTGCAAAATGGCTTTGGTGTTACTTAAAATTTCATTCAAATGAACCCCTAAAGAAAAGCGAAGAGTGGATTGCATCTATTTATGTAGATGCTGTTAAGCGACTATCCGAGAATAATGAATTTCAAAAAGAAGTGGAAGAAATAAATTTCAAACTTGAAAAAAGAAGCGATCCCTTTTTAAACGCTCTATGGAAGAAAACAAGAGAACTTTCTCTTAAATCTTTTGAAAAGATTTACAAAGACCTGAATACACACTTTGATTATTATTTTTTTGAATCAAAATTAGAAAAGTTGGCAAAAATCATTTCTTCCAAGCTTCTTAAAAAAGGAATCGCCGAGATGTCCGAAGGAGCTCTAATTATGGATTTAAAGAAGTTTAATCTTGGTGTATGGGTATTGTTAAGAAAAGACGGAACTGTTCTTTATTCTGCTAAGGATTTAGCTTTAGCCGAATTAAAATTTAGGAAATTTAATATTGACAAATCTATCTATGTTGTTGGCAGTTCTCAAAGAACTCATTTTAATCAACTTTTTAAAACGCTTGAATTAATGGGTTTCAACAAGGCAAAAAATTGCGTTTATCTTCCTGTAACAGAAGTTCGTCTTCCAACAGGTAAAATGTCTTCACGAACAGGAGAGAATGTTCTTTACTCTTCTTTTAAAAAAGAGCTGATTGAATATGCAAAAAATGAAATAAAAAAGAGAGATCCGCTTATTTCAAAAAAAGAATTAGAGAATAGAGCAAACAAGCTTGCAATTTCTTCAATAAAATATGCTATGTTAAAACAAGACATAAATAAAACAATCGTTTTCAATAAAGAGGAAGCATTATCTTTTGATGGAGATAGCGGGCCTTATATTTTATATTCTTATGCAAGGGCAAGAAGCATTTTAAGAAAAGCAAAATTCAAGATAAATCGTTTGAATTCAAAAAGAGTTTCTTTTAATGAAAATGAAAAAAACCTATTAATTCTTTTAAATAGATTTGAAGAAACAATAGATTCTGCTTTCAATAAATTATCTCCCGACATTATAGCAAATTATACCTTTTCTATTGCACAAAACTTCAATGAATTTTATCATTCTAATCAAGTTATCGGTTCGGATAAAGAATCTCTCCGTTTGTTTATTGTATATACTTTTTCTCTTGTTTTAAAAAAATCTCTTTTTCTTTTAGGCATTGATGTTTTGGAAAAGATGTAGTTTTTTTAATTATCTTTAAATAGTTGTTTTATCCTTTATTAATGCAGACAAGTCGGCACGCTAGCCCTGTGCCATTCACCAGCGGGCTTTAGGTGGACTTAAAGGAGGGCGTGAAGCTTGATAAAAAAAGTCTCTTGCCCGACGTTGAAGTTTTGTCCCAATCGATCGTTCTTTTGTGAAACGGGTCAGGCCTTGACCGGAGCAGCCCTAAGCAAAAGACACGGTGCTTTTGGGGTAGCAAAACAGAGAAAGGCAGGAGGGTCTCTTTTTTTGTCAGGCCGAGCAAACTCCCTGTCTGCATAGATTAATAAATAAGTGATTATTAATTTATTTTATGAGAAAAAGAGGACAGATTTTTTTATTAGCATCTTTAGTTTTGACAACAATTATTTTAGGTCTAACTCTAATTTATGTTTCAACAAGGGCCCCGCAAGAAGAAAAAGTGGTCTATGACTTATCCAATGAGATAAAGACAGAGGGTATTCAAGTAATAAATTATGGAACAATTCAAAACAAAAATGAGGCGGAAATAAAAATGTATTTAGAAGATTTAGTTAAAGCATATGCACTTAATCATCCAGAAAAAGAATTTATAACTATTTTTGGAAATAAAGAAAAAATTTTAGTTTTTAATGCAAAGATAGAATCTACCGGAGAAATTGGCCTCTCAGTTTCTTCCCCTTCTGTTAATTTTGAAACAGAGGTTTCCACACGGAGACTTTATAAAGCCGAACGGAGCTCTCTGTCAAGCAATAATGTTATAATTTCATTAGGAGAAAATAATATATATACATTTAATCTTAAAGATGATGAAACATTTTATGTTTTAGTTAAAAAAGATAGAGGAGATGAAAGGATTATTATACCAAAATAAAGGCATAAGCGAGATGGTTGCTTATGTTTTATTAATTTTAATTTCCATAGCCATAGCTTTAATAATTTATAATGTGCTTAAACCATATGCTACTGCGCCCCGCGAGGGCTGTCCTTCTGATATTTTTGTTATAGTTTACTCTTATAAATGTGGCTTAAACCCCTCATCAGAAAATTTTGTGAATATAACTATTAAAAATAAAGGCCTATTTAATTTTACGGGCGCTTTTGTTAGACTTGGCAATTCAGCAATGCGCGAAGCCCTAATTAATTTAAGAACTTCTCGTTCTTCAAATGATCCTTTTTTTCAAGGGAACTTGCCGCCAGGCGCTTCAACAGAATTAAACTTAAAAACAAGCCCTCAATTTTCTTCCATTGTTGGGAATTTAAATGGCGATCAGGTTCTTAATATAGAAATACAGCCCGCAATTAAAAATGGGAGAAAGTGGACCGTTTGTGAGAATTCAATTTTAAGACAAAAGCTTTATTGTAACTTTTCATCTTCTGCTACATCTTCTTAATCTAATATTCTTATTATAGAAATTTATAAATAGGTTCTATCAACCTAAACTTTTATGCGCTTTATTCATTTCGGCGATTGTCATCTTGGTAGCTGGAGGCAGACTGAATTGCGCGAGCTTAATTTCCGAAGCTTTACCGAAGTAATAAACAGGTGTATAAAATACAAAGCAGATTTTGTTTTAATAACAGGAGATTTATTTGATTCGGCGTATCCATCAATTGATATTTTAAGAGAGGCATTTGCCGAGTTTAGGCGTCTCAAAGAGGCATCTATCCCTGTTTTTATTATAGCAGGCAGTCATGATTACTCCGCCTCTGGAAAAACTTTTATTGATGTATTGGAGAGAGCAGGGTTTTGTAAAAATGTAGGTTTGTTTGAAGAGAGAAATGAAAAAATTGTACTACTTCCAACAATTTATAAAAATGTTGCCATATACGGCTTTCCTGGAAAAAAATCAAATATGGAGATTGAAGATTTAAGAAGAATATCAATTCAGGATTCTCCCGGAATGTTCAAAATATTGATGTTACATACAGCAATTACAGAAGCAATTGGTTCTCTTCCAATAAAATCAATTAATCTAAGAGAATTGCCCGCTGCGGACTATGTTGCTTTAAGTCATTTACACATAAATTTTTATGTAGGTAATGTTGCCTATTCAGGCCCCCTATTTCCAAATAATCTCACCGAGCTTGAAGAATTAAAATGTGGTTCATTCTATTTTTTTGATTCTGGAAAATTAATAAGAGAAAAGATCTCCCTAAAAGAAGTTTTGGTTTTTGATTTAACTATATCTAATACATTATCTGCGACAGATGAAATTATATCTCTTTTATCCGATAAGAATTTAAATGAAAAAATAGTGATTCTTAAAATAAATGGTATATTTAAAAATGGCAAAATTTCCGACATAGATTTTAGTAAAATAGAGGATTTTGTATTAAGAAAAGGGGCATATTCATTTTTAAAAAATACATCAAAGCTTTATTTTTCTGATACAGACATCATTTTTAATATAGAAGATGCGTCAAACTTGGAAGCAGAAATAATAAAAAAATACTCAGAATCTAATTCTTCCAAATTTAATGAATTAATAGAATCGTTATTTAAGGTTTTACAGAGTGAAAAGCACGAAGATGAAAGAATTTCAGACTATCAAGAGAGATTTTTTTCAGAGTGTAAAAGGATTTTGCCAAAATGCTTTTAAAAAAACTAAAATTAAAAAACATCAGAAGCTATGAGGAAGAGGAATTTTCTTTTAGAGAAGGAATTTCTTTGCTTTCAGGAGAAATCGGTGCAGGAAAGACCACGATTTTGTTAGCAATAGAATATGCCCTTTTCGGATTGCAACCAGGACAAAAAGGTTCTGCTTTATTAAGAAATAATGCCGATACAGGAGAAGTTCTACTGGAATTTGAGGTTGATGGAAAAGAAGTTAAAATAGAGAGAAGATTAAAAAGAGAAAACAATTCCGTAGTAAATGAATATGCATCCATAACTTTTGAAGGAAGAAAAATAGAATCATCTGTAACAGAAATAAAAACAAAAATACTTGAATTGCTTTCTTATCCTTCAGATTTTTTAAAAAAGAACAACATTCTTTTTAGGTATACTGTTTATACCCCACAAGAATCAATGAAACAGATAATCTTTGAAGATCCGCAAAGCAGGTTAAACATAATCCGACATATTTTTGGTATAGAGAAATATAAGTTAATAAGGGAAAATCTTGAATTGCTTATTTTTTATCTTAAAGAAAATTCAAAGTCATTGCAACAAGAAATAAAATCCTTGCCAGAGGACACCAACGAAATCTCCAAATTAAATGCAGCAATATCCTATTTAAAAGAAAATATTTCTGCAAAAGAAGCAGAATTAAAATTAAAGATAGAAGAAAAAAAAGCAATAGAATCTGACTTAGATGCACTAAATGAAAAATTAAAGGAAAAAGAAAAATTTGAAAAAGAGATAGAAAAGACAAATTTGATGATTTCAACTAAAAAAGCCGAGATTTTTTCTTTATCCAATGAGATTAAAGAGCTTGAAAAATTTTTTAATGATTTTAAAGAGCCACCCCCCAAAGAATTTTATAATAATCTTTTATCTTCAATCGACAATAAAAAAAATCAATTAAATTCACTAAAATCAAGATTATTTGAAATAGATAATTCTATTCAAAACGCAAAAAAGAATATTTTATCAAACGAAGAAAAAAAAGAGAGAATTTTTAAAATAGTCATATGCCCCTCCTGTCTACAAAATGTTCCTGAAGCTCACAAATATAATATTCTAAATAGTCTTGAGAAGGAGATATCTTCTTATAATCAGTCTATCAAGGATTTATCCATAGAAAAAGAAAGTCTTGCTCTTTCAATAAATTCGCTTGAGAAAGAAATTGCTTCTCTTGAAGATGAAAAAATGTCCTTAGCAATTAACTATTCAAAACTAAGTGAAGTGGAGAAAAAAAGAGATAAATATAATTCTCTAAAAAAATTGAGAGAATCTTTAGAAAAAGACAAAGAACTTCTTCACAAACATCTAACTGATTTAAAAAAACTAGCCCTTGAGTATTCTTGTTATAATAACCATAAAAAAATTAAGCAGGAAGAATTACAAAAGACAATTTTATCTGAAAGGTCTTTGGAGATTGCTTTGGCTGAAACAAAAAAAGAACTTGAGATGAAAAAAGAAGAAATTAAACTTTTGAATGAGAAAATAAAGGAGAAAGAATCAAAAAAAGAAAAGTACATATTAAATAATGAGATGATTGATTGGTTATCAAACTCTTTTTCTGAACTACTCGAACTAATTGAAAAAAACTTGCTGTTTAAGTTAAGAAGAGAATTTTCAGGACTTTTTGAACAACTTTTTAAAAAATTAGTTAACGATAAGTCTCTTGAAGTTCGTTTAGACGAAAATTTCACCCCTATTTTTCTACATAACGATGTAGAAATGGACTACTCTTTTCTTTCAGGAGGGGAGCGCACAGCAGTTGCACTATCTTATAGATTAGCTCTAAACGAAACAATAAATTCTGTTTTTAGTCAGATAAAAACAAAAGGGCTTATTGTTTTAGATGAGCCAACAGAAGGTTTCTCAGAAAGCCAGCTAGAAAAACTTAATGAAATTTTTAGAGAATTGCATACTTCTCAGTTAATTATAGTAAGCCACCAACAAAAGATAGAAAGAATAGTAGATAATATAATAAGGATAAAAAAAGAAAATTCTACTTCTTTTCAAGATAATTAATATTTTAAAAATATAACTACTAATAAGTTACAAAAATAGAAAGATTTAAATACTATGAATTAGTTAAAAACAACATGAAAAAATTCAGAGAATATGGAAAAATTTTGGCATTATCTTCCGCTTTTGCTTTTTTTTGTGCGGATATTGGTAAATATAAAATAGAATCATTAAACAATGAATATACATCTCATAATCAAAGCAATATATCTTTTATTTCTTTAGATGAGCCGCCCAAAACAAAATTAGAAGCATCTATCTCTGATTCTCTCAAAGAAAATCCAATCAGAAAAATAGACTCTTCATGTTATCCACGCACTTCTAAAATAGGTATAGAATTAATAAAATCTTTTGAAGGATATTCAGCGGTTCCGTACTTATGTCAAGCAGGGAAGCAAACAATAGGTTATGGTCATATGTTAAAGCAAGGAGAATATTATCCTAAAATCAATAGAGAAGAAGCAGAAGAGATTTTAAGAAGGGATTTATTAGATGCAGAAAGAACAATAGAAAGAAATGTAAGAGTTTCTTTAAATCAAAACCAATATGATGCTTTAGTAAGTTTTGTTTTTAATGTTGGCCCAAGAAATTTTCAGAGAAGCACTTTGCTTGCTAAATTAAATTCAGGAGATTATATGGGTGCCGGAGAAGAATTATTAAGATGGAACAAGGCAAATGGAAAGCCAATCAAAGGTTTAACCAATAGGCGTTTAAAAGAAAGAGAGCTTTTCTTTAGTTCTCATTAAAATTCCTTTTTCTCTTTGGTTCTGGTTCTTTTCTTTCTTTTAATCCAATTCCTAATTCATTTTTCTTTTTTTCACGATTCATTCTCTCAAGATAGCTATAGACATTTGCTTGTTTTGTTCCTCTTATTAAATTAATAATAGCGGTTACAGCGTCATCTATAGATTCTGCCGGCCCCAAAATTCCGACTTCTTTTTCTTTTATTATTATTTCACAACCAGCAAGCGATTCAATTGTTCTTTTAGTCTTGCCCTTTGTTCCAATCAGCCGCCCGACTATTTCTTCTCTTTTTCTTCTTTTTTTAAAGTCATTTATACTTATCTTTTTAAACATTACATCAGAATCAGTTAATCGCATGGATTCCTTTAAAGGAAAACCAAATGAAATTGCTTCAAGAACAAGTCCTGCTTCATATTCATCGAACGGCTCTCCCTCAAATGTTACTTTCTTTCCATTTATCTTTATTTTTATCTTTAATTTCTTTTCTAATATTTTTTGAGATTTTCTTAACTCGCTTACTTTGTTAAATAGTATTATATTCATTTTATTTTAATCTAACTGTTTCTAAGTTCTTTGGAACACATGTCTCAATCTTATTCTGTCTGTAGATAGCAGAAGCCAAGTCCAAGCACTTTGTTGCTTCTCCGTGATTTAGTATTATTTTTTTTGGCTTAGGGTTCATTCTGCTTATATACTGCATTAATTCATTTCTTCCTGAATGCGCTGAAAGACCAATCAGAGTCTCAACTTGCATTTTTACCTCAATTTTTTCGTTTCCATAATCCTTACCCATATCAATTATCTTATTTCCTTCTTGCACTTGTCTTCCCAACGAACCAATACCTTGATAGCATGTGAATACAATTAAATTATTTGGATTATCTGCAAGATTTCTAAAATATTCAACGGAAGCGCCTCCCACGAGCATTCCAGATGTTGCAATTATTACACAAGGCCCTCCTTCTAAAACTTCTTTTCTCTCAACGGGGCTGCCAACTCTTTTAAATACATCTGACATAAAAGGATTATTATCTTGGAATATCTGATTCCTTACATTAGAGCTTAGATAATCCGGATAAGCAGTATGTATTGCATTAATATCCCATATCATACCATCAATATAAACAGGAATTTTTGGTAATTCGCCGGATGAAATAGCTTCTTCTATTCTTAAAATTGTTTCTTGTGCATGACCGAGTCCTAATTCAGGCAATAAAATCTTTCCACCTCTTTCTATTGCTTTCTTCACGATTTCAATAAATTTTTGTTCTGTCTCTTTTCTTGGAGGCAAAACATCTTCTTTCGCTCCATATGTAGATTCCATTTGCAAAGTTTCAATCCTAGGAAAGCGATTTACAGCAGGCTCAAGTAATCTTGTTTTTAAGTATTTCATATCTCCTGAATAGACAAAATTGTGAAGACCATTGCCTATATTTATATGAACCTGAGCAGAACCTAAAACATGGCCTGCATTATAGAAAGTTATTCTTATATCAGATGTTATGTCATTTACTTCCCCATAATCTATGCAAATTGAGTGTCTAACCATTTCTTTTATGTCTTCCGCTTTATACAAAGGAAGTGCGGCCTGTTTATAAGCAACATCTACAAAATCAAGAGCAAGCAACGCCGCGAGATCTCTTGTAGGAGGAGTCATATAACACGGCCCTCTATAACCCATTTTATAAAGATAAGGTAACATTCCAACATGGTCTAAGTGAGCATGACTTATTATCACAGCATCAATTGTGTTCAAATCACCTATCTCTGAGATATTTAAATAAGGAAACTTCTCCATTCCTTCTGTTATTGCAGGGTTTATTCCGCAGTCAAGTAATATCTTTGAGTTTGGTGTATGTAACAAAATACATGACCTGCCAACCTGTCTTCCTCCCCCCAAAAATGTTAATCTAACCCATAAGTCCATTTTTTCCGGCGTCCAATCAGCATATATTTTCTTGCCTATTTCATTTAGAAATTTTCTTCTATATGCATTATTTGCATATAAAACAGATCTGATTTTTTCTGTTATCTTGCTTGGCATAGCTGGACTTCTTTGAATATTTGGCATCCAAAATGTAGATTTTTTTATATCGTTTAATATTGCTCCCTGTTTTCCAATAGCGAGTCCAGGTTTTTTTGCTTCAATTATAACACTAGATCTCTGAACATCAAAGATAATATTCGTTATTCCTGCCTCTTCGGGGATAAGGGCCCTTATTGTTTTTTCAGTTTCGCTCTCCTCCAAAAGAATCTCTTTTTCAGCTCTTAATTCTATTCTTTTCTTTATCTTATCTACTACTTCTTTTATTTTTGATTCTCCATTTTTAAAAAAGTCTTTATCAGCCGTATATAAAACTATATTTGCCCCCTCAAATACAGCGTCACTAATAACTTTCGGTAATTCTTCTTTTATATTTTTCAGAATATCGCCCATCTTCCCTTTATTTCTTTAATATTTTTATTTGTAGTTTGGTAGAATCTCTTCCGCAATAACGTGTTGAATTCCTTCTTTCGTTATTGAAAATACATCTATCCCGTTTCCAGAACCTGGATCTCTTTGTGTAGAAGATTTTATGCATTCCTTTGCTAACTCTATTCCTTCTTTTACAGAAAGATCTTTTCTATAAGTTCTTTCAAGAAGACCCAATATAAAAGGCATTCCCGAAGAGAAATTAGCATCATAATCTTTTATTTCTGAGACAGTTCCGGCAGGTTCAATGGAGAATAAACAGGTTGTCCCATCTTCATTTACTCCTGCAACAAGCGCACCGACAATATGAGGTATTAACATCTGTGTTCTAATATTGCGATAATACATTAGTCCTATTAAATTTGCAGCTTCACTAATAGTTGGTCTGGCTCTTGTTTGAAGTTCTTTTAATCTTAATTCAGCAGCAATAATTTTTTCGGATAAAGCCGCATCAGCAGCCATTCCAGTCCAAGCCATAACAAGATAATCATTTATCTTTTTTGCTTTTTGTTCATCTTTTTTAACGACTAATTGCCCGCCAGCAGTTACTCTTCTATCAGCAGCAAGAACAACACCATCTTTGCAAACAATGCCAACAATACTTGTCTGTGATTTTAACATGTTTTTATTTATTTCATCATTCATCTAAAGAACCCCCATTAATATAAATTTTAATAAACAGATTACTATTTAAGTTTTTTGGTAACCGTTCCATAAATAAATATAAAAACTGAGAATTCAATATTTCTTTAAGCGACCATAGTATATCGGTTAGTACGTCTCGTTGCCAACGAGGAGGGTCGGGTTCAATTCCCGATGGTCGCATTTATGATTTTAATTTCAGAAAGTTTAAATACCCGAATTTATTACTCTTTTTATCACCTCTTTTTCCTTAAAGAGGACGCTTAATCCTTCTAGTTTTAGCTTGGATTAAGCCTTCTCTTTAAGGTTATATTAAATTTAGAGATTTTTCTTTTCGAAAATTCTTAGATAAATAACATATGCAATGAAGATTGAGATAATAAAAAGTCCCATATAAAATAAAATCTTGAAGAAAGTTATTATTAACCCAAAGAAAACCAAAGCCAACGCAATTACGAATATAATTGTCATCGGTTTTGCTCTGTCCATGAATTCTCTCGGATTTATCGTAAAGCTCATCTTATCTTTATTTTTTTAAAAGAGAAATAGATTTTTAAACCTTAGTTTCTTATATATAATTATGTTATTTAAAATAAAAAGAGGATTATCTCCAGTAATCGCGACAGTTCTTTTAGTTTCTCTTGCAATAATTTTGGGATTAATTATCTTCCTCTGGGCAAGATCCTATTATTCGGAGAACGGAGTAAAATTTGGTAGGAATATAGAAGGCGTTTGCAATGATGTTTCTTTCGATGTAACGAAATCAGGAGATAATACCTTACAAATAACAAATAGAGGGAATGTGCCTTTATATGGAGTAAAGCTTGAGAAAAGACAAACATTAGGAACAAAAAATAAGTTATTTACATTTACGGAGGCAAACAGAGCTTCAGCGATTCAACCAGGCAATGATTATGCTTTAACTATTCCTTCTACTGATAGTTTTTTCATCTCAGGATCTGATACATTAATTGCCTATCCTGTTATTTTAGGAGAGTTTGGGAATTTAAGAAAACCCTATGTATGCGAAGAAAAAACTATTACAGTTCAGTAAATATATAATAAAATGCTTAAAACTAAGAAAGGATTGTCTACTATTATTGAAGTAACCATTATTATCTTATTAACTGTAATTCTTATTGTTTTCGTAGGTTCATTCATTCTTTCTTGGGCAAGAGAGAAATTGCAAAAAACAGAATGTTCAAACTACATAGGCTATTTTTCTTTTTCTCATTCTTTTCCTAATTGTTATCAAAGGAATAACAACATTGGACAGTATGAATATAATATTTTTATTAAAAGAAAAGAAAATACACAACCCAATATCGCTGGTTTTAAATTAGTTTTTATTTCTAATAACAACATAGAAACAATAGAAGTAATTAATAATACAAGTCCAACTAACAAGATATCTATGAAAGAAGGATTAGGAATACCACTAACCCTTCCCGAAGCAGGTCAAACAAAAGCATACTCTTATAAATCTCAAAATCTTTTTAAATCAATAAAAGTAATGCCAATTACAAATTCAAGGGATGTTTGTCAAGAAACAGACACCATTGAATCTATTTTACAATGCTAAACAAAAGAGCACAAGTATGGGTTGAAACAGTCCTTTATTTAATGATTGGTTTAATCTTAATCGGAACAGTATTAGGTTTTGTAATGCCAAAGATAAATGCTGCAAAAGAAAGAAGAATCGTTCAGCAAGCAATAGACATGCTAAATGAAATAGATAGCAAAATACAATCGGTCCAGGTTTCTTCATATAATAGAAGAGTTATTGAAATCACTTTGAAAGAAGGCAGATTGAATATATATGGAGAAGAGAACAAGATTGTTTTTTATTTAGATGGTTTAACAAGTCTTTATTCTGAAAGGAAAATTCCTATTAGAATAGGAAATGTTTTGGTCCTTAGCGATATGGATTCAAAAAATAAGAATGTTAGTCTAACATTAGATTATGGAGGGAAGATTGATATAACTTATGAAGGTAAAAATACAACAAAAACCTTTACAGCGGCTTCTATACCGCATCATTTAATAATAGAAAGTAAAAACCCCATATCTATAATAGATATAACATCCAGTTAATTTACTTTTTCTTTTTTGAGGACTTTTCTCTTAATTCTTTTTCAACTATCTCTTTTTCTATTAAGACTTTTTTTAATATAGCGTCATAATCATGCAATCTCTGAACAATTCTATTCCCAATTTCATTAAAATGAATATTTTTTAATTTTATTTCCTCTGGTTCTATTACCTCAATATGAGAAGGCATATATCCAAAGATAATTCCAAATAGAATTTCTACCGAATCGATTTCTAATAATACCTCAGCAAAAGTCGTGTATATGTTTTTTGCATCTTTTACTTCAATTGGTTCATGTATTGTTTTTTCTACTATTCTAACCCCCTTTTCAAGCCCCAATTTTGAAACAAGAGTGCTAATTCCTTCTTTTATATGTTCGGGTGGCCTGCCTAATATCTCTATTATAATTCTCGCTTGTATCTTCTCCATCAAATTTATTAGAAAAGTAGTTTTTTAATACTTTGCCTAATGCTTTTTTAATATAACCAGTGTTATAATAATAACTAAAATAAAGAGGAATCCAAAGAAGATAATCTCTCTTATTAATCCCGCTTTTGTCTTTATATAATTCTTCTCAACTTTTTTTGGATTTAAAATTGTTCTTTTTTCAATAAACTCAATTGTTTGTTCTTCTTTTATTGCTTCATCTTTGTCTAAATTAATTTCATCTTTCGTTTTTTTCAATTGCTCTTTTTCTTTCTTATCAGATTTATTTTTGGTTACATTCATTTTATTCTCTACTATGTTAATTTTTTTGCATTTTTCAAATATTATCTTCTGTTTTTCTGTTTCTCTTATTTTAACGCACAGTTCTCCTGATTTTGTATAATTCTTCAATCTAATTTTAAAGATTTCTTTTTCAGGATAGGCTTTTTTCAGATAATAAAAAGAGCTTCTCCATTTATCTTCAAAAAATATTTCCGATAAGATTTCTTTATTCTCTTCAACTGTTATCTTTATATCGCACTTCTTCTCTATATTTGAATGAATCCTTACATTAAAATCCTGATTAACTCTTATCTCATCCGGAAAAGAAAAATCAAAATCATTTTCAGCCATTGTAATCTTATAGTTAATAGCCATAAGAATAATAACTAATAATTTTATTTTTATTATCAAAGATATAAACCGAGTCCTTATCATTATTCCATATATCCTCTTTTAAACCAATAAATATGTCTGTTTCATTATTTATTCCTTTCTTGCTATGAACTTTTATTTCCCCTGACTTTATTTCAGAGATAAGAAACTTTTTTCTGCTTTCATCTTTGATTATTAAATCTTTTAATTCAGATTCGCATATATTCTTTAAGAAGAGAATTTCATCTTTTTGATTAATTTTTATTTTCAAACAACCAAAATTTTCAGAATGATTCCATCTACCTATTCCTTTTTCTATTGCCTCTTTTTCAGCCTTTGCAAAAATCTTTTTTTCATTTCTTTCTACTAAGAACTTATTTCCTAATCCTTTTTCTACGATAATCAGATTTAAATACTCGGGAACAAAAATTCTGGCAAGAAGACGATTATATTTGTCTTTCCCCATAATTTCTATCTCCACTTCTTTTTTTTCAAATTGAGACATAAATTCAATAGCTTCCAAATAACCATATTCTTTTTTTTCAGGAGTGTTTATGTTAATTAACCTTAATATTCTGCCATCTTTTAATCTCGCTGTGTCTCCATCAATAAATTTTTCTATAATTGCTTTCTCTCTTTTTGAGATTAAATTTATTTTTTTTAAAAAGCAAAAATTAAAAAAAATTAACATAACAACCATAATTGATAAAATTAGCGCATACTTCTTTTTCATAATCTTATTTATAATAACGTTTAATTTAAATCTTTTAGAAAGAAAAAATTAAAATAGCCTTGTTTTCTCTGAAATTAATGGAAAAAGAGTTTGATTTTATTATTATTGGCGCAGGAATAAGCGGGCTCGCCGCGGCGATGTATTCGGCTCGTCTTGGGATGAAAACATTATGTCTCGGCAAGAACAATGGTTCAGAATTGCCTGTTGGCGGAGTAATTACTACAACAAACATTGTGGAAAATTATCCCGGTTTTATTAGAATAAGTGGCGAGGAATTAGCAAAAAAAATAGAAGAACACGCGAGATCTTATGATTTAGTTCAGATTAGAGAAGAGAAGGCAACAGATATAATTCGCGATACCAGCGGATTTTTTGTTTTAACAGAAAATAATAAGTATAAAGCAAAGGCAATTTTATTTGCGACAGGAACAAGATTAAGAAAACTGTCAGTTAAAGGATCAAAAGAATTTGAAGGGAAAGGAGTTAATTATTGTGCTTTATGTGACGCTCCTTTATATAAAAATAAAATTGTCGCAGTCATTGGGGGAAGTGATACCGCGGCAAAAGAAGCACTTATTCTCTCAAAATATGCAAGCAAGGTCTTTATAATTTACAGAGGGGAAAAGATTAGGGCCGAACAAATAAACATAGAGAGAATCAAAGAAGATAAGAAAATTGAGATAATTAATAATACTAATTTAGTTGAAATAATAGGTAAGGGAAAAGTTGAAGCAGTTATTTTGGACAGAGAGTATAAAGGAACTAATGAGCTAAAATTAAACGGCATATTTGTAGCAATTGGTCACGAAGCAATTTCCGAACTTGCAGAGAAACTTGGAGTTCTCTTAAATGAAAAAAAAGAGATTATCATAAACCATAAAACAGCAGAAACAAATATTAAAGGAGTTTTTGCCGCAGGAGATGTTACAGACAAGCCATTTAAACAAGCAATTATAGGAGCATCAGAAGGATGCCTCGCAGCATTTTCCGCATTTGAATTTATTAAGCAAAATAGCAATATTTATTAATATGCTTTTTTTTCTTATTTTATGGGTTCCAAGGTCACTGCAAGAATAAAAATAAAAGGGAAACTTTATGAAATAAATGTTGATTTAGATGAAGCCCTAAAAGTCAAAGAAGGAAAAGGAGATATAACAAGCGCCTTAACAACTCCTTGCATATTTTCAGATATTAAAAAAGGAACAAAAGCAAGCGAAAAAGATTTAAAGGAAGCATTTGAGACAACAGATGTTTATGAAATTGCAAAAAAAATAATTATTTCTGGTGAAGTTCAAAAAACACAAGAATATCGTGAAGCAGAAAGAGAACTAAAAGTTAATAAAGTAATAAACCTGCTGATAAAAAATGCAGTTGACCAAAATGGTCGTCCATATACAGAAGAAAGAATGAGAAGACTTCTTGAAGAAGCGCATTGCTCTATTGATAACAGGCCGCCAGAACAGCAAATTCACGATATTGTGGAAAAATTGCAGAAAATTGCTCCAATAAAAATTGAAATAAAGAGAATAAGGCTGATAATACCTTCAAGATTTGTCGGTCAGGCTTATGGTATGCTAAAAGAAATAAAAGAAAGCGAAGAATGGCTTCCAAATGGAGATTTAGAAGCAATAATCAAAATCCCGGCTGGTATGCAAATTGATTTTTTTGATAAACTAAATTCAATCGCACATGGTTTAATTAAAAGTGAGGAGCTACCCTCCAATTCTTAATAAATAACCTTTTTTATTAATAATTCTACTCCTAAGCCCCTTGAAAAAGAAAAATCAACTTTTCCTCCAAATCTTATTAAAATGTCTTTGTCTGTAATTTTATTCAATAAGATATTTGATGAATAACACCCCTCTATAATGTAAGGAGAACTAATTTTTGCAAGATTAATTAATGCAGCAGATAGGAGATCTGTTTCTCCCACAAGAGACCCTAAAATATAAGGTTTATTTCTTTTTTCGCACTCTTTAATTACTTTTAAAGACCTTAAAAGCCCACCATTTTTTCCTATTCTCACATTTAAAGCATCATATTCTTTTTTTCTTGCATCTTCTAAGGAGATAACAGATTCGTCTGCCATAATAGGGTAGTATTTATTATTTACAAAAACGGGTTTTAATCTCTCCTCTTTTTTATATGGCTGTTCAATATAATCCACAGGAACATTTATTTTTTCCAATAAAGAGCATAGAGAATCATGGCTAAAAGAGCAATTTCCATCAAGTCTAAATGTCTTTGGCTTCAAGAATAAAGAGCCGATTTTGTTTATTCTGCTTGGAGGAGTGTCAGGCCCAATTTTTAATTTTATATCGGATAGTCCCACAGAGATAAAAAAGATTTTTTTCAATAAACCGTCTTCAAATCCAAGTGGCCCAGAAGTAACTCTAATTTCCTCATTAACCCTATTTATTGATGCATATTCTCTTAATAATTCAAATGCAGGGCAGTTATTTTCTTTTCCATATAAATCAATTAATGCCATATCAATTGCACAAATTGAAGCCATATTTTTTGAATTTTCTGGTTCGCAATAATCAAGAAATTTTGCAATCTCATCTAAAGAGTTAAACTTTTTTGGAATATCTTTAAGATATCTTTCTAAATTTTTTTTGACATCATCTATGCGCTCACCAGTTACATATTCTCTCGGCAATGCTTCGCCAAAACCAGTATTTTTATCAGAATGAATTGCTAAAAATATTGTATCATTCTCTACTCTATTTTTTGCAGCATGTTTAAATGCTTTCTTCAAGGCAATCTTTCTTCTTAAAATATTCCAACCTATGATTTCCATTTATCTCTCATAGGTTTACATATTTTAAGCTTTTTTATGTTTTTTTTCCACCCATAAACCTATCAATAAATTCAGAATTTCTTTTTTTTAGAGGAAAAGAAACTATTCTATAATAATTTTTATTTTCTATTTTCATGGTTTTTACCTTTAATCCGATTTTATTCATAAACTGTTCAGAAATGACAATTTCCTCATTCGCATAACTTGCGAGAGTTTTTGTCAAAGGAATTGTATTGCCCCAAGAGACAAATCTCCACTTTCCATTATAAAATTCATCAATTAGTTCACCATAATGTAATCCAATACCAAAATCAATTTTTTGAGCATATCTTTTATTATGCTCTTTTAAAATATTTAGCATTTGTTCTGCAATTTTCAGAGAATAAGAATGTATATCTTGAACATTTATTATTTTAGGTGAAAAAATAATTATTCTAAAGTTATTCTCAATGTAAATTTTTGCTCCTTTATTCTTTGCCATTAATAATGTCGAATTAATTGTCGAAATGGCAGGAGAATCTTGAATGGAGATTTCAGGCATATTATTTATTTTTAATACGAGAACAGCTGCATTATCTTTAAATGAATCTTCTTTTTCTGTTATATTTTCTTCTTTTTTATTTAGTTTTTCTCTTTCATACATTTGTTTCTGTTCCAAGTTTATTGTTTCTTCTTTTTTCTCTAATGTGCTTTTTAATGGAATAATGGTTTTTCTCTCTCTTGGTTCTATACCAACATAAGTTTTCTTTGATCTTCTAATCTTTCTAAATAATAAAACTACTAATGCAAGCAAAACAATAATTATTGCAATCCAGAGCCATAAAACAACTTTATTATCGAATGCTTCTTTAATTTCAGATATACCAATTACCGCGCCAGTTGGGCCATTCAATGAAGCAAATCCTAGTGTTTGAGAAATAGTGCCCCCGCTTATCGCTTTTACTTCATAATTTCCGCTCGGTCCTTCAATCTTAAAACTTTTAGTCTCTCCAATGGCTATATTAAGATCAAATATTTCTGTTTCATTTCCGAATTTTAATTCAATCGGTTTATTATATATGACATTTCCCGTATTTTTTACTATAAGAGTATCATTAATTAATGAAAAACTCAAATTTGCAAACTCCTCAACAGAAAATTGTTTCCTTGTAGTTAAATTATTATAACTGGCTTCAATTGTCCATATACCAGGGCTATATGTTCCTTCCACATAAAAGTTTTTCATTATACCAGATCTTACTACACTTTTCTGAAAAACCGTATTATTAGGGTTATAAAAAAATACCTTTACATCTTCTTCTGCTTCCATTCCAGTTTGATCATATAAAAGAATCTTATAATCTAGATTATTTTCAGGTTTTATTGAATCTGAGTTTAAAGCGATTTCAATTGTTTTTACAACATGTTTTATCTTTAAGTATGTCTCTATTTCACCCTCATTTATTTTATTATTTTCATTATCTTTTTCATATGCCGTTATAAGAATAGTGTGTTCTCCTGTCGAAATATATTCAGGAAGTATAACATCAAAGGAAAATTCTCCATTTTCCACTTTCGCATTTTGACTAAGATTTTTTGCGCTTGCTATCTGTAATTCTAAAAATCCATTTAATGGCTGTCCATTTGCTTTTACTGCCCTTCCCCTAATATTAATTCTCTCTTTTGGTTCATATGGTCTATTATCGCTTTCTACATAAACATTTATTTTTTTTGTTATTTCAAAATTAGAAGTCCTGCTTCTACTTCCATCGTAATCTACAAACAAATAACAAAATCCGCTTAACTCTCCTATTATTTTATAATCTAATAAAATTGAGAGATTAATTTCTATCTTTTCTTCACTATTTGCTCGTATTGTTTTTCTAAATACCTCTATACTTTTATTTTCACACACAAGATTAGCAATAAAAAAATCACTTACAGGCCCATTAGTCTCAATTGTACTTTTAATCTCTAAAAGGTCTCCTTTATTGTATATATTCTTTGGATGAGACAAAATTACTTCAGCAGAACTTAAATGAAATAAAACTATTGAGATAATGATCAAAAAAACTCTTTTCTTCATACTCTCTTTATAATATGATAATATATAAATTTATTGTCAATATTTATTTTTCTTCTCTTTTATATTTTTCAATAGAGACATTATAACTTGGCCTATATCCTGTTTCACCAATCCAGTTTACTTTTGGACCACAATCACCAAGCCCACTGCATATTTCTGTATGTTCTTCTTCCCACTCTTTTTCAAGGCACTCGCAATTTTTTACACACTTCCAATCACTATCCAAATGTCCTTTCTCAAATTCAACTATGCAAAAATCATTTCCCAACGCACATATATTTTTTGCTTCCTCTCCTTCCCAGAATCTTAATCCAGGCGGATTCTTAGGCAAACACACACCAGTAATGGACTCATTTTCTGCAAACTTACTGAATATAAAGTCTTTCCAATAACAATCTCTCTTATCGCTATTTTCACAATCAAGTTTATCTAATTGATTTAGACAATCAATCCATCTATTTGCTCTACAAGCTGCTTGAGAGAATTTTGTTCCTTGCGGAGTAACTATGCTATCTTCTATGCATTCTTGCTGTCTAAAATCTGCGCATTGTTCTAATACTTCCTCTCCATTTATGCATATATGCTTGTAAAATCTGCTTCCGACACTACTTTCTCCTTTTCCAGTAGAACCATAGTCATTATATACACACCAAGATTCTCCATGTCTATATGATTTACCATTTTGAACTTTTTTACAATTTAAGTCCGCGCACATATAATCTCCATAAACTGGCTTTGTGCCTTTTGGTTCAACTTTTCTGCAAAAGCTTCCTGCAATGTAGTCACAATTGCCGCAACTTCTTGATAGAGCATTGCCATCAACCCTATTAGCACCACAAACTTCATTTTTGCTTTTTACATTAGTCCAATACTCTTTATCATCTACTTTTGAGGCATCATAAATATTTGCAGGATTTCCACAGCTATCAACAAAATATACTTCATCTTTCCCAGGAACACAAGTTGTCTTTTTTGTAGGCCCACAGATAGTTCCCAATTCTTCAGCCGAGCATAACTTATTTTTAAAAAACTCTCCTTTTATTCCAGTCCCATTAACTCCTTTTGTGCATTCGTCTCTCGTAGTAAATTTGCAAGTTCTCTCAAATTCATATTCATAAACACAAGCACCTTTGTCTTGTTTTTGAACTTCATAAACGCAAGAAACTTCATCATTAATTTCTTTTTTATAATTTGTATTTAATCCAAGAAAAGCAGATAATCTTTTACATCTAACTAATGATACGAAAGCCGCCTGATCTCCAAGAATACAGCAACCAAGCTCGCATTGTTTTGGAAATTCAGCACTCCATATTCCACCGTTAGCATTGCATACCTCTTGCGGAGTATTATCTAAACAAGTGCCTTCTATAGAATCATAACAATATCCAGGCTTGCAATAAGAAACAGAATTACAGGAAGTAGGAACAGCCCTATATTGTTGTGAGGTTCTTGGATTATATCCCGTATCACATTCTTGAGCAGGAGCGTCTTGGCAATAAAATCCTTTTTTTGTTTTTTCACAGCACATAGTAACTTCTTCTGCAATAACCAGATTTACAAATATCAAAAATAACATTGCAATTAAAATTAGATTTCTCTTTTTCATTTTAAGATATTCCTCCTGGAGGCAAATAAAGGCTTCTTGATGCAAAGGTAAACTTCTCTTTTGTAACTACATCTTCTAAAATATAAATCTTTGTTCCTTCATTTAAACGAATTTTCTGAATCTTAAGATTTGGATAATATTGCATATAAAGCACTGTTTCAGATTCTCCCAAAGTTGTTTCAAAAGACAATATGCTTTGAGTAATCATTAGTAAATCATAAATAGAGCTATCAATTTCTATATTAAATTTATTATATGTTCTTTTATCTTCTCCTTTTGTAATTAAAATCGGACTATTAATTTCAACTTTTATCTTTTTTAGTTCAATTAAAGCCGTAGAATTTACTCTTCCAACTTCTATTTCATAACCTCTATTTTTGTATTCTTCTTTAAATTGTTCAATACATTGATTTATTTTCGGAGATAACTCTTCATTTAATTCTTTTTCAAAATGCCCTTTTATTAAAGGTTGTTGAACTATACAAAAATCATAATCTCTATTAGTGTAACACAAATACTTTATCTTCTTTCCATTATACTCAATATACCCTTCCGGGTTTCTATAACCTCCTTGACTCGATAAATTATTTATAATCTCTTTTATTTTCGGCTCCACACAATTTTTTATAAAATCATTTGGACTTAATTCTCTACTTCCCGTAGTTGAAACTCCTTTATTATAAAGCAAATAAGCAACGAGTATTACAAATACAATTACTATTGCAACAATTACAAATACTGTAATCTGCCCTTTTTTCATTTTTATTTCTCTTTCCTTTATGTTCATTTTGTTTTTATTTTTTTGTTTTATCTGTTTTCTTTTTGTGTTATTTCTGTTATTTGTGATGCACTTGCTATTAATGTGCATTCATTTGGATTTGGCTCATTTCCATAATAATCTTTGCATTTTATGTAATATACGGCATTATTTACCCATCTTCCAATTAATGCTCTTTTATTATCCGGATTTATGTATGACATCTCAACACTTTCATTCATATTGAAATTGCATGTTGTTAATGAGTAATAACACCTACTATCTTCATTTGTTATTATCTTCAATGCATCTGTTTCTTTATATATTCTAGTTATTTTTGGAGATTCTTTATCAACATACAATAAAAATGTTGTATTACTGCTTGCTAAATTCCCTCCTTCGTCTATGCATTTGAAATAAACAATATAGATGCCAGAAGTTAGATAAACTGTTTGTTCGCTTCTTCCATCTGTGTTATTTGTTTTGAACATTGGAATATATAATCCATCCTTTTGATTTATGGAAAACGAACAGGTGGCTCTTCCTTCATCAGCTCCGTCATCGGTTGTCACTTCGAGCTTTACGGGAATCGTTGTCGTGCTTCCATAAATTGTTCCATTTGGACCAACATTTAATATATTTAATGGTTGAGTGCCTCTTAGCATTAATTTATAACTTTGCGTGTTTTCAATTCTGTCTTTTTCAGGAGCATTAGGTTTATCTTTACATCTAAAATAAAAGTTATTTTCTGCTCTATTAACTACCCCAGTTAGATTGCCTTTGCATACATATTGCATTCTTGTATTCATTTGATAACTTAATTCTGGACAAGATAATGTATTTTCCATATCGCTATAAGCTTTATCTTCTTTGCTCCATTTACAAGTGCTTGGTTCATTTACATAAACTTCTATTGGCACAGAATCTACATTATACTGAACAGGCTTTCCAGATATTATTGATGTCCCTTCTATTAATGGGGGAGTTGTATCTGGTCCTTTATCTACGCACATTGAAAATACAAATACATCAACATTTGTATTACCATTTGCATCTCTACATTTTACATAATAATGGAGAACCCCGTCATTTGGAAGAGTTGGAGAAGCAGATCCCTCGCCACTTTTTGCTCCAGGCAAGATCATCTTTTGTGTATGATTATATAAATAATAATTTGTCTCTCCAAAATAGAAAGCCATTGATTCAAAAGAAGAATTTTGAATATTTCCACCGCTTCCATAATCTATTTTACATTGAGCTGCTTCGTTTGTTTTTATTCCAAATTGCAATGGAGTAAATGCTGGCAGGCATCCTCCTTCTCTTCCTTCTGCGACAATCTTCACTCCTCTATTCGGAGGCCTGATTGCATTATCCGGCTCATATTTAAGTTTTAAGTTATAAGGATAAAGTGCTTCATCCCAAGGTTCAATAGTAGGTGAAGTTACATCAAATTTGCTAACCCACGCACACATTTCAGAGCCCGTGTTTGGATTTAATAATTCACACGCCTGTCCAAGAGATTTACACCTATATTCACTGCAAGGTCTAAAAGGATCTTTGTTGCACTCCTCGCACTGCTTCCCTCCAAGAGGAGGCTCAAAAGGCAAGCATTGGAATCTTACTATTTTTGTTTTTTCTTTTTTATCCATAATTAAGAATACAACAATCGCGACTCCAATTCCTATTAATGCTGCTTGCCCTTGTGTTATAAACTTGCCTAATATTCCTCCAGAGCCCAATTGCGTTGTGCTTCCTTTTCCAAATAATCCAAGAGACAATTTATATGACATTATTCCCGCCGCGGTTGCCGCCCCAAACGCAGTGCTTCTTTTTTCACTTGCCCCCAAAATTGAAGCAATCATTTTTACTGCAAAGAAAGCGGCAATAGAATATGTTGCCCCCTCTAATAATTTTCCTAAGAAATAATTGTTTGTTGTCCATAAACCAAAAGGTCCAGTAGATTGATAAGGTGCAACTCCTGCCGGCGCTTGACCTATTTGCTGAAAATTACCCGGTCCATTTATTTTATACAAATTATTATTTTTATCTATAAAATATTCTCCTTCGCTTGTTTTTAAGAAAATTTTTGCTCCTGGTGAATTTGGAATTTTATCAAAGCCGTATTGGCTTACCATCTCTGGAGTGACCTCTTTTGCAATTTGAGTTTTACTTAGAATTGAATTAATAGGAGTGGAAACTGAGCCCCTTCCCACAATAGGGGGAGTAGGTGAGGGATTTCCTCCTGCCGGATTCTGAAGACTGGCCTTGGAACTAGTACCTATCGGAACTTGAGTATTAGAAGGGGCAGGTGTTTGTAATCTTAATTCTATTTCTTTATCAAAATAACGCTGTTTGTTTAAATTTTCATTTATAATTTCATCCACTGGAGTTGGTTGGGCGGCGCTAGCCTCTCTAGAAGACAAACAAATTGCAAAAATAGCAACCACAATTAATAATATTTCAAAGAGAGAAATTAATTTATTTATTTTATAATTCTTTTTTTGAATTTTTTTGTTTTTATTCATTCTCTTTTTTACTCATTATTTTATTATATGTTTTATAACTAAAAACTTTCTTCTTCTATCTATCTCTCATACCTTTTATTTATATTTATCTAAATAACTCGCATTTATAAATATTCTCTCTTTAATACAGAAAGAACTTTGTGATTGTATATTTTATGAGAGAATTCTCTTCTTAATCTCTCTTTGTGAATCCCTTTGTTCTATGAATTAGGATATTATCTATTTTAATTGGAGCAATCGATATCATTCCATATCTCATAACAGATTTTTGATTCTTCTCTTAATCAAATCCTTTACCAGTAAGAAAAGAGGCACGGTTAACTACTTTATATCTCATCAAATATAGAACTCAATCTTTCATTCCTTCTTTTCCCCTAACCTAACTGAATATTGGTTCTTTAGGATCGAGTGTAGAAAGATAATGTTTAAATAACAACTCTATTTATTTTTTTTATGTCTCGGTAGCTCAGCCGGTAGAGCACATGGCTGTTAACCATGGGGTCGGAGGTTCGAGTCCTCTCCGAGACGCTTTATCATTAATTTATAATAGAGGCGAGCTGTTAAGTGAGCCGAGCGATAGCGAGAGTGCAATATGGTCGAGCAACGAAGTTACGAAGAAGCAGCCAAAAACTTTAGTGGTGGGAACACCACATTTATTTTAGCACGTGAAAGGTTGCCCGCCCACTTTTTACACCAAGATAAGTGTCGTTATTTTACAGCCAAAATAAAGGAAAGATTTAAAAATAAACTTATTTCTTTTAATTTATGTTAATTTTAGTGAGATGTTTCAGTTGCGGAAAACCAATAGGGCATCTATTTGAAGATTATAAGAAGAGAATTAGTGAAGGAGAGGATGCAGGGAAGGTTCTTGATGACCTGGGCTTAGAAAGATATTGCTGTAGGGCTGCATTTATAGGACATGCAGATATGCTGGAAGAGATATCCAAATTTAAAAAAGCTTAATTTTTAAAATAAATCTTATTTTTAAATCCACAATTCTTGCACTCAATTATCCTATGATTCTTTTTGATTCTTGTCTTACCTTCCAATTTATTTAAACATATTTTACAAAAAATTCCTTTATAATTTGACAACTTTATTCTGAATTTCATCGCTATTCTTTTTATTTTTTTTAATTCTTCCCTGTTAAAACTTTCTTTTTTAAAAAAAGTATCAATTTTTTTCTTTGCTTCCATCTTACTGATTTTTAGTTTCATAAAAGATTATTTTCTTTATTCTTTTAATTTTTTTCTTATTAGGAAAATTTAAAAACCTAAGTAAGTATATTTTTTTGAAGACGGCCATAGCATTATGGTAACACCTGTTCCCTTTCCGAACACAGAAGTTAAGCATAATGCGTCTTGCGTTTTAGTCTCCGACAAGAGGCGAAGCGCGGATGCTGTCTTCTTTAGTAATCTATTTTAATACTGTTTCTTTATTTTTCTTATGCCTCTGTAGCTCAGTTGGTTAGAGCGGCTGATTCGTAATCAGCAGGCCGGGAGTTCAAATCTCCTCAGAGGCTTTTTAATAACTTTTTTATATTTGTTTTTTGTTATAATTTAATGAAGAAAAGTATTCAATTGCTTATTTTTTTATTTTTTGTTTTATTTCTTATTTTTGCTATTTTAGAGTTTTTTATTTCAGATAATTCTCTCTATAAAAACAAACAAAACACTTCTTTTAAAAAGTATTCTTTTAATAATAAAGATAATGTTCCTTCTTCAAATAAAACCGATAATTTAGAAGAAAAAAATAAAGAACAAATTCAGAAGAAAAATACACAAACTGAATTAAGAGAAGGAATTATTAATAATTCAAATTTTTCTTTGCCTAATGAAACTTCTTCACCAATTAATGTAGAAATTATGCCTTGTGGATTTTATATGGCTAAATATAACATTTGTGCAGGGACTTGCCCGGTAGGCGTATGTATTTCAGAAGAAAGAAGCTGTTATTGCAAAAAGATTAGTTAATTATAAGATGACTAACATTATAAACTTCTAAATGATTTTCATCAAGTTGGAACCAAGAGGGCATTCCTTTTATTTTAAAGGATTTTGTATAGTTTTCTGTTAAATACATATAATCTACAACCGAAATATCTTTTTTAATTAATTCCTTTGGAATTTTTTCAAGATTTACTAAGGACTCTATCCCATAAGGGCTAGGGGTTGTTTTTCCTTGTAATCTATCAAGGAAGCTCGGAGCGAGCGAGGAATGTATATATTCCATTTTTGAAAGATGTTCCATTAAACCTCTTACATCCATTTCATCAACAAATGCTTCTTTTTCTGATTTCTTTATTTTATTACTTATTAATCCATTTGATTTTATCATATAAAGCGGATCTTCAAGGCCCTCTACTTGTATTTCTGTAATAAACTCTTTTGTAGAGTCCCATTTTGCAATCTCTGAAATATCACTTACATTGATTTCTAAAATAATTGCTGCTTTAATTTTCCAGGGTTCGTTCTGATAAACATAAAAATCTTTTTGTTTTATTGATACATTTAGATTAATATTCTTTCCATATTTTTCAAAAAAAGCAGTCATATCATTTAATGTTGCTCCTTTCATTATTTCTTTAGGTGTTCCTTTTAATGTTCCATTTTGCCAGATTTCATTTAGAGTTAAATTTATATCCTCGCAGGCGTTTCCCGTTTGAATTGTATATTCAACTAAAACCAGAAATGCGCGAGACATTCCTATATAAAATCTTCTTTCTATATCTTTTTCCATGGAAAAAACAAAAGAGCCTAATGCATCTACTCTTCTTTTTGTTGCACCATTTTCTTTTTTTATTGAAATAATCTCGTAAGAGAAGAAGAAAATTATTAAAATGACTATTACAATTATTGTATAAAACATTCCTTTCTTATCCATCTTAATTTTTAATTTGTTAGTATATTTTAACTTAATGTTTTTCAATATCCTTATTTTAATAAGAATCAAAAACTATTGTTGCGTTATGCATCTTTCTATAAAAGTTTAAGTTTCCTTTTAAATCCCTGCTTCCGTAGTATATTTGATCTAAGCCGGTCCATCCAGTGAACCATCCGCCCGCAGCAAGAATTGTTTCCACAAATCTTAGGAAAAAATTTCTAGGATCTAAATATGTTAAATATGCCGAGATCCCAATCATTATTATGCCAGCAAAAGTCATCTCTAATCCTTTTTTCCTTATTCTCTTATTCTCTGTTTTTAATATTTCATAATGTTTTTTAAAATGATTCTTTAATCTTTTTTTTATTAATGTTTCATGTCTTAAATCTCTCTTTTCTTTTTTTATTAAAAGACGAAGTTCTATGTGGCCCATATTCTCTTCTCTGCTGCTAGCTTTTTTTATTTCAATTAAAAAATCATCTGATAGTGCTCTTTCATTATAAGGTCTATGATCAAAATCAGAAAAAATGTCGTCGTATTCATTTAACCATATCCCTATTTCCGATAGTTTTATTAGGCTTTCTACTTCAAATTCTCTTTTTTCTATATCTTTAAAGTTCATATTTATTATATATTTAGCAATTGCTCTTTTTAAGTTTTTACAAGCAATATTTAAAAAATAAGATAACTATCTCTTCTTATAGCCCTGTAGTATAGCGGTCAAGTATTGGGGACTCTGGCTCCCTAGACCCCGGTTCGAATCCGGGCAGGGCTATCATTCTTTCTTTTATTTATCGGCTATGCGATAAGCCACAATTTCATTTCCTTTGTAAACAGGCAAATGCATTAATTCTTCGCTTTTTTTCTTTTTTCCGCCTTTCCCAACAGAAAAGAGTGCACCAAGAAGTAAAAAGATCCCCCCCATTATTAAAATATAAGATTCTTTTATCTGTGGAGGTAATGTAATCTTCAAAAAATTTCTAACATTACTAAAACTAAAAATTACTCCTAAGATTCCTAAAAATAAAAATATATAACTAAGTATCTTTTTCATTTTATTATATTGTTTTTCATCTTTTTAAATTTTTTTAGACATGGGTTTTTAATAAGAAAGCAGTTTTAACAACTTTTTTAAATAAATTTTATTAATAAATATATGGCAAATTACGATATTATAGGAAATATTGTTATAGTTAAGTTTAAACGTGGCACAAAAACCCCAGAGAAAAAGAAATTTGCAATAGAATTTTTAAAAGAGCATAAAAATGTTAAGACAATTTTAGAGAAAGCAACTAAATTCAAAGGAAGATTAAGAACTATCAAAACAAAGTTTATTTATGGAGAAAAGACAAAAGAAGCCATTTATAGGGAAAACGGTTGCACTTTTTATTTTAATGTTGACAAATGTTATTTTTCTCCGCGCCTCTCTTCTGAAAGAAAAGAGATAGCAGAAGATGTAAAAAAAGACGAAGATGTTCTGGTTTTATTCGGCGGTGTTGCACCATTCGCAATTGTTATCGCAAAAACAGGAAAACCAAAGAGCGTGACAAGTATTGAGCTTAGTCGCGCCTGCAATTTATATGCAAAAGAGAATGTAAGATTAAATAAAGTAAATGTTAACCTTATTCAGGGAGATGTTAGAAAGATATTATTAAAACCTAATAAAAAATGGGATAGAATAGTCATGCCCCGGCCAAATCTAAAAGACACTTTTTTAGATATCGTTTTTCCAATAATTAAAAAAAATGGGATAATTCATTTTTATGGTTTTTCAGATGAAAAGAAAAAAGAACATTTAATAAATGTCATAAAAGAAGAATCTAATAAATTTAAAAAGAAGATATCGATAATAAAGATAAAAAAAGCAGGAGATATAGGGGTAAGAAGATACAGGTATCGTATTGATTTTAAGGTATTAAATTAAATTCCGTGTTCTTCATAAAAATCTTCTATTACCCTATTAGGTGTTTCTTCATAAATTTCTCTATTAATTTTATAAACTAAAAGATTTTTTAGAATATTTCTAACTTCTTTTTTTCTTTTAGCTTTCTTCCCCATTTTTAAGTATTCTCTCATATTTTGATAGTCCGAATAAGTCCTTTCCATTTCTTTTCTTTTTATATTCAATTTAGCTCCAAAATAACCAATAAAAATATTTCTGTTTGTTTCGCTGTCTTTATTTTTCTCTAAAAATCTAATTATTTCTTCTAAATCTTCTTTTATGTTTTTTTTCTTATTATTCATCTCAAAAACCTAATATTAAAGTATTCTAGAAGGTATTTAAGGTTATCTTTTTTCTCTCAATAATCTATTTTAAAATCACAGATTTTTACTTTTCTGCTTTTATTGAAGAAGGTGATTCGCCGCCGTGCCAAGTAAATCTTGGTCTAACTTTTATCGGATAAATTCTTTCAGAATTATCATCTAAAATAATTGCAGAACCCTTTAAACGAGGCAAATCATCCATTTGTTTTTTTATTCCTTCAAGTAAATAAGAGTGCATTATAAGATTTAGTGCTTCAATATCTGCTTTTGCTGTTAGCCTGTGTGATAATATTATATCGGACTGCGTCATAACATCTGAATGAAGTCTACCCGGCTGTTGTGTTGCCATAACTAAAGAGATTCCGGGCTGTCTCCCCTCTCTTAAAATCTGCATAAGAGCTTCTGTTGCAGGCGTTTTCTCTTTTCCCATAAATTCATGGATTTCATCTATAAAAATCCATACTAAGGGAATTTCTTTTTTTATCTCATAGGATAAATATTCCTGCCCTCTTCTTATTGCCTGAATTTCTTCTTTTTTTCTCGCGTCCATTCTGTCCCTAAATATCTTTTTTGAGATTATACTTATGATTAATGCACGAATATTAAAATTAGAAATAGAACTATAAACAGATATATCCAAAACATTTGTAGTAGAAGGAGTTAATAATTCAGAGATTTCAATTCCTTTCTCTTTTAGCGAAAAAACACCCCAACTTTTTGCTGTATTAAACAACGATAATGCAATTTCTTTTATCTCTTCTTTTATCCTCTCTTTTTTAATCTGTTCAATAACATCATTTAAAGAAAATCTTTCTTTTGTTTTTTTCAGGGAAGAAACAACATTTTGTATAAATATCCCTGTATTAGAAGTTAATTCCAAATTAAAAATAGATATCCAATCTTCTGCTTCCAATTCAGAAGCATCTAACTCAAAAGTTTGGTCTATTGGCACTCCTTTTTTTTTGTATTCATCTACTTTGCCAAATGGGATAAAAACTTTAATAGGTAATTGTTTTGCTTCAAGCTCCCAAGAATCAAGAAGATCCCTTTCTTTTTCATTTTTAAATTTCATCGTCCAAAAAATACCCATTGTATCAAAAATTAAAGAAGACATATTCTTTGAAATCTCGGGTGGCAAGTTTGAAATCTCTTCCGCTATAACTCCAAGCGTATATGATTTTCCAGAACCTCTTTTTCCAGTTATTAAAATTACATGATTTCGCGCAACATCAAGCCATATTTTGTTAGAAAGAGAAGTATAATTTCCCATTTTCACATATCCTTTTCCTAAATAGATTAATCCTTTTTCTCCAAATTTCAGTTTATCACTTTCATCTCTTCCTAAAATTATGTTATAAACCATAAAATAAAATTAACTTTCTATTTATTAAATCTTTTGAATAATTTTCTTTAATTAGTTTCTTCTATCTTTTCCCGGCGTTTTTAATAGTGTTTTTTTATAGAAAAGTTTTTAAAGCTGTTTTGTTTAAAAAATAAATGGTCGTTAATAAAAACAAAAATAAAAACGAGAAAGATTCTGTTAATATTAAAGAAAATATGACAAACGCCCAACAAAATAATAAAATACAAGAGCAAGCAGATAAAAAAGAAGGAAACACAGAATTCAATAACACTTCATCTGAACAGACATCTAATACTTTGACAACAGGCGCGTTTCTTTTAGAAAAAATAAGAACAAATCCTTGGATAATTTCAACTTTTATTATCGGACTTGCTTTTCTCGCTTTAATTTTCTTTAATATCAGCGGAAGTTCAACCACAACGGGAAATGTTGTGAATGAGAAGCAAATTGAAGCAAAGATATTGGATTTTGTTAAACAAAGAAGCCCATCTGGAGCACAAGATATTCAAATTGTTTCTACACAAAGAACAGGAGAGGTTTATAAGGTAGATTTGTCTTTTCAAGGAGAGAAATTTCCGATATATGTAACTCTTGATGGAAAATATTTAATTGGTGATTTAATTCCTTTAGATATTCCTTTACAACAAAATTTAACAAATACTTCTTCTGATAATCAGGCCGGTAATGAAGAAAAAGCAGTTCCAAAAACAGATAAGCCGAAAGTTGAACTATTTGTTATGAGTCACTGTCCATTTGGTTTGCAGATGGAAAAAGGGATTATTCCTGTTATTTCTCTATTAAAAGATAAAATAGATTTTGAATTGAAATTTGTTTATTATGCTATGCATGGAGAGAAAGAAGTAAGAGAACAATTAAATCAATATTGCATTCAAAAAGAACAAAAAGCCAAGCTAATTCCTTACTTAACCTGCTTTATTGAGGCAGGAGATAGCGAAAAATGTTTAACAAATGTTTCAATTGACAGAAATAAGCTATCTCAATGCGTAAACAAAACAGATGCTGATTTTAAGATAATTGAAAATTTAAATGATAAATCTAAATGGTTAAATGGAAGATTCCCTGAATTCTCAATATATAAGTCAGACAACGACAAATATAATGTCGCTGGTTCTCCTACTTTAGTAATAAATGGTGTTGAAGTTAGCACGGCCCGCAATCCTCAAGCATTATTAAATAAGATTTGTGATGCTTTTACATCAAAGCCAGGAGAATGTTCCACTACTCTTGCGACTTCTAATCCTTCTGCAGGATTTGGTTGGGGAGGAGCTTCAGCCCAAGCAGCAAGCGATGCAAGTTGCGGTTAAGGATATAAAATGAAGATTTCTGAGTTAAAATCAGGACAAGGAAATATTGATATTGAGCTTTCTATCACTTCAAAAGAAGATGTTCGTTCTTTTAATAAATATGGAAGAGAATTGAGAGTATGCAATTTTATTGGACAAGATGAAACAGGCAAAGAAATAAAGATAAGCTTATGGAATGATGATATCGAAAAAGTTAATGTAGGAGATAAGATAAAAATCTCTAACGGTTATTGCTCGGATTTTAATGGAAAGAAGCAAATATCTCCTGGCAAATATGGAAAATTAGAAGTAATTCAAAAAGATACAATATAATTTAATCTTATTTTTTTAATTCTTTTTTAAAGATAGCCAAATCTTCTTTTATTAGTTTTATTGCTTCTTCTATCTCTTTTTTTACTGGTTTATTAGAGCTTTTAATTTTTAAAATAATTGGCTTTGTTGGATGTTCTCTTCTCCATGCGGCAAATTCTATTCCTTTTCTATTTAGATATTCTCTTAATATCTCTGCAACAGTATTATTGTTTATTTTAAGTTCAATCTCATTTTTTTCCGATTTTAGAATTTCTATTTCCATAAACTATAATCTTCAAAAAGCTTTTTAAATTTAACTATACCTTTCTTATTCTTTATTTTTTTATTCATAAGAACATATATAAATAAATTCTTTTTTTAATTATTTATGAAATTAAAAAAATGTTTAGATCACAAACCCGCAGTTTATACATTAAAAGAGAATTGTCCAATTTGTAATCAAAAAACAAAGGATGCACATTATAAATTTATTCATTTAAAATCAGTTAAAGATGGAAAACAATAATATTTTTTTTAAATCAGAAGAAGAGAACCCCTCATTAATTTTAAATTTAAAACCGCGAGAATATCAATTGAAGATTTTTGAAACAACAAAAGACAAAAACACTCTAGTTGTTATTCCAACTGGATTAGGTAAGACATTGATAGCAATCTTGCTTTCTATTCATCGTTTAAGTAAATATCCTGCTTCAAAAATTATTTTTCTTGCTCCAACAAGACCCCTTGTTGAACAGCACTATCAAACTTATAAAAAGCAACTACCCGAATTATTTGCTGATATTCAGATTTTTACAGGTTCAGTAAATGCAGAAAAAAGAAAGAACCTTTTTAATAAAGCCGATATAATTTTTTCAACACCGCAGTGTATTTCCAACGATTTAAAAAATTCATTATATACTTTAGAAGAGGTTTCTTTATTAATAATAGATGAAGCTCACAGATGCCTGAAAAACTATGATTACACAAAAGTTGTTTGTTATTTCAAAGAACAATCAAGAAATCAGAGAATCCTCGGTTTAACAGCCTCTCCTGGCCATGAGATTAGTAAAATAAGGGAGATATGCAATCATCTTGATTTAGATGAAATTGAGGTGCGCTCGCGCGATTCACCTGATGTTCGCCCTTATTTACAACATCGCGAATTTAATAAGATAGAAGTTTCATTTCCAGAAGAATTTTCTAAGATAAGAAGCATTTTAAAGAAAATATATGAGGCAAATGTTAATGAATTAAAATCTCGAGATTTTTTGACAGTGCCAGATAATAAAATTACCCTTTTAAAGCTCCAAAGCAGTCTTGCCGAGCGCGCTACAAGAGGTGATTTTAGTGCAATGCATGCAATGTCTTACACAGCAAAAGCCATAAAAATCTCCTACGCAATAGAGCTTTTGGAAACACAAACAATTTCGGGTCTATATGAATATTTAAAATCACTACAAAAACAAGCTTCAGAGAATAAAAGCAGAGCAGTTCGTTCTCTTGTAAAAGACAAAGATTTCAATGAAGCTCTTCTCTTAATTAATGAGCTATTAATAAGAAAAATAGAACATCCAAAGATACAGGAAACTGCTTCAATTGTTGAAAAAGAAATAAAAGAAAATGCATCAGCCAAACTAATGATTTTTACTCAATTTAGAGAGACCGCTTCAAGTCTATTTAATAAACTAAGTCAAATTAACGGAATAAATCCATCAGTTTTTATCGGCCAGGCAAAGAAATCTAACTCCAAGGGAATTTCTTCTGGTTTAAATCAAAAAGAGCAAAAAGAAATAATTGAAAAATTTAGAGCCGGCGAGATTAATGTTTTAATCTGCACCGCAATTGGCGAAGAAGGTTTAGATATCCCAGAAGTTAGTTCTGTAATATTTTATGAACCAATTCCAAGTGCAATAAGAAAAATACAGCGAGCAGGAAGAACAGCACGGCTTGCTCCCGGAAAACTAATTATTTTGATAACAAAAGATACCCGAGACGAGATACATCATTATGCCTCTTCAGCACGAGAGAGAAAAATGTATAAGGTAATAAACATAGTAAAAGAGGAACTAAAAAAATTAAGAGAATCAAAAAACTTGGATTTTAATAAGGATAATGCTTTTAATCTTACTCAAAAATAGATTTTTACTATTTATAGAATGAAGATTGAAATAATTAAAAATATTAAACTAAATGTTGCAGTAGTGGCATATAGCACGCGAGAACCAAAGAAAATCTGCGCTCCATCTAAGTTTGAAATAGGAATCATATTTGCTATAGCATAATAAGAAGCAAATTTAAATAATAGTTCTACATCAAAAGGTAAAAAATAAGCAATAACTGCTATTAATAAAACAGAAAATATTCCAGAGGCACCTATAATGCTATTATGCCAGTCGCTTATTTCAGTATAACTATAATAACCGTGTCTTTTTGCTGCTCTTCTCTTTAATGCATTTGTTTCATATATCAAAAATGTCGGAATTTTTATAAATCCAAGCGAGATTAAAGATAAAACTAAAGGTAGAACAGCCCCAATTGGAAAAGGTTCCTTTAATCTTTGGTGGGGTTTTAGCCCATACCTTGAAAAAGACCATATAGAATGTCTTACTCTTATATCCAAAAGACTCGCCATCGCCTTTTTTGAAAAAACAGATGTAAGAATAATGATTGTTGAAAAAAAACTAATTTGAATTAAATTATTATAATCTCCTTCAATTATTTGCTTAAAACCAAAAACAATTGTTGATAAAAATATTGCAAAAAAAATTAAAGCAATTTCTTTCTTTTCCATTTTAATAATTTAAAAAATAGATTTTATAAACTTTTGGTAATTCATTTATTCTTTAATATAGATTTATCACTTTAATTATATTTAAAAAACATCTCTTTTTAATCTATTTATGGATAAAAGAAACGGTTTTAGTGAATTATTCTACTCTCCTTTATTTAAATATAAAAGAATTCCTAAAAAAGATTTAGAACAATTTTTTAAAATGAGAGACAGCAATAAGAACGAAGATAGAGGCTTTTTAAAAGAACTTGAAGATAATATTGTATTATCTCATGTAAAACTAATGATAAGGCCAATTTATCAAATGAAAATTAAAAATCCTTGGTTGGATGTAGGAGATCTTTTTGCGGTTTCTTTTAACGCCCTTTATCACTCTTTAAAAAAATATAATATTAATCACTCTTCAAAATGTAAGTATTCTACTTATGCTCTAAATTGCATTCACCGCGCACTTAATTCTGTCCGTTCAAGAAAAAAGAAAAAGGAAGAAAGAATTAGTAATTTAGAAAAATCTGATTTTGATTGTCTTCCAAAACCGGATTCAGATAACTATTTTAAAAGTGATGTAGAAAGAGAAGATTTTAAAAGAAAGGTTTTTGCTTCCTTAATAGATAAAAAAGAAAGAAGGGTTATTGAAGGTTTATTCTTCCTTAATAAAAAGCTTAGGGAGTTAGGTAGTGAAATGGGTTATTCAACAGAAAATATTAGAAGGATTAGAGAAAAAGCTCTAGCACATTTAAGGGAAAGTCTATTAGACTATCTTTATTAAGGGCGTTTTTGAAATTCTTATTTTTACTTCCTCTCCTTCTGATAAACTAATCTCTCTTATTGAATCAATAGACAAGATTAATTTTGTTTTAGGTATCACAATTAATTCTTCTCCTTCTTTTATAGTTAAAGATGTTATTTTTGGATTTGATAGTTTTCCTTTATAAGGTTCTCTAATAATCATTTTTATAATTCTTTCCGTAGGATTAAACGGAATTCCCCCGGCCGATTTAAACCACGCAGTAGAACCGGCCCCAGTGGCAACAATTAAGCCAGAAGATTTCTGCTCTTCTTCGTCTTGTTTAAATTTTATTTTATATCTTGAAATTATATATGGTTTAGCATTCCCAATAAAGACTTCATTAAGTGCCAAGAAGTCAATCGGTTTATTATTTATTTTTACTTCTATTCTTACATATTTTTCTTCTCTATTCTCTTTTCTGATAATTTCTTTTAACTTTTGTTCTAAAAGATTAAATGGAATTGATGTAAGCGCACCTTCACTTTTATTTGGATTTAAATTTACGGCAAGCATAGGTTGATTTTTTATAAAATGGGATGTAGATAAAGCAGTTCCATCTCCTCCCATTGTAATAATAAAATCAATGTCTTTCAGTTCTCTCTCAGTTAGTGCATTTTTCCAAGAATAAAAAACTTCAAGTCCATTTATCTTTATAATTTTACACTCATTAAATTCTCTTGCATTCTTAGGGTGCTTACAAACAACCAAGGCTTTCATTTTTCAAACACTACTTATTTGACTTTTTTTCAATAGAATTAACTTTTTCTTTTATCTTTTCTTCCAATTTTAATCTGTCTATTAATTCCTTATATCTATTTCTTATTGTTACTTCTGTAATTCCTGCAACATCAGCTACTTCTCTTTGTGTCTTTTTTTCATCATTCATCAAAGCGGCCACATATAACGCCGCCGCCGCAATGCCGGCCGGACCTCTGCCAGAAGTTAATTCTGAAATATCTGCTTTTTTCAATATCTTCAATGCTTCGTTTTGGGTTTTAGGAGAAAGATGAAGTATTGATGAAAATCTTGATACATAATCCTTCGGAGAACTCGGAGTCACTTTTATTCTTAGTTTTCTAACAATAAATCTATATGTTCTTCCTATCTCTTTTCTTTCTACATCGGATGCTCCCGAAATCTCATCTAATGTTCTTGGAATATTATAAGAGCGGCAAGCAGTATAAATACAAGCCGCAATTACTGATTCCATTGATCTGCCTCTGACTAAACCCCTTTGCAGGACATAATTATAGACTCTCGATGCTTCATCTCTTACAACAGAAGGCAAATTCAAAAATGAGGCAACTCGTCTTAACTCGGACATTGCTAATCTCAGATTTCTTTCAATTGAAGTAGATACTCTCTCTTGCCATTTTTTAAGTCTAAGAAATTTTCTGGTTTGTTCTTGTTCAAATTTATATAAGTCTGAAATTTCTCCAACATTCGTAGTTAATCCTTTGTCAAATTTTTGCATTGATATCGGCGCCCCGCCCCTTCCTTTCTTTTCCGTTTTATCAAACTGACCGCCAACATCTTGCCCCGTATCAACCATTTTTTCTTCAACAATTAAACCACACTCATTGCAGACAATTTCCCCTTTTTGTTCATCATAAGAAAGGTCTATGCTTCCGCACTCGGGGCATCTTTTTATGTTTGTCATTTTTATAGCAAAAGATTTATAAATCTTTTGATAAGGATTAATATTTAAATCTTTCTATTCCTCTGGCTCTGTTCAAAAAGGAGAAAAATATGACAATTAAATAAAAAAATTTTGATTGATTATTTGAAATTGTTGTTTTTTCAACAGTTAATCTCTTCTATTAATGTCCTCTCGCGGTTTTAAGTTGCTCATCGTATCTATTCTTTTCTCTGTTTCTTTATGAAGACCCGATGGTTAGGGAGTTCTAAGCTTTTCATTGGTTAATTTAATTCGTGTGTAGCTTCTTGTGATTATATTGTTCAACTGCTTCGTCTAAACTTCCTAATTCATTCCGAAGCTTCTTTATTTTTAATAATATAACTCTTTTGTATTTCCTCTTTTATTATAGGTGCTTAACTCTTGCTATTATGTGCTTTGAGCAAACTTCTTTCAATCTATCTCTAAATTATCCCCCAAACCAACAATGATCAATATGACTCGTTCTTCATAAGAAGACTCTGCTTTACGGCCAGAACTTATCTTATTTGTTAAAGAAGGAACATTATTTCTGGATAATCTAATATCTGCTTTTCATTTATCTTGTCAAATCTCTTTCTTTCCATTTGCCTTTTATCTTCTCTGTTACTTTTTCAATCTTCCCGTCTTTCAACCAATAAATTATCCTCGCATGATTAAATGCTTTTTCAGGGTCATGTGTAACCATAATTATCGTTTTTCCTTTTTTGTTAAACTCTTCTAAGAACTTCATTACGCTTTCTCCTGTTTTTGTATCAAGATTTCCTGTTGGTTCATCAGCCAATATTACCTCAGGATCATTTGCCAAAGCCCTCGCAATTGCAATTCTCTGTTGTTGTCCGCCGGATAACTGATTTGGATAATAATCCATTCTATTTTCTAATCCAACCATTTTTAATATATCTTCTGCTTTTTTTTCTCTTTCCTCTTTTGGAATATTTTGAAATATCATTGGAAGCATAACATTTTCTTTTGCAGTTAAATTCGGTATTAGATTAAAGCTTTGAAATATAAACCCTATTTTTCTGCCCCTTATCTGCGCAAGTTCTGATTCTTCAAGATGTTCTATGTTAATTCCATCAAGATATATGTCTCCTTCTGTTGCTAAGTCTAAGCTTCCAACAAGATTCATTGCCGTTGATTTGCCACTGCCAGAAGGACCCATAATTGCAACAAAATCGCCTTTCTTAATCTTTATGTTAATTCCATTTACAGCTTTCACTACCTCTTCACCCATAACATAATGCTTTAATACATCTTTTAATTCTATTATATATTCCATCAAGTTTTAGAGAATAGTTGTTTTTTAAATGTATTTATTTCTTATTTATTACTTTGTTATTATTTCTATTCCATCTCTATGCTTCAATATGTATTCTTTTCCTATTATTTTTTTTGTTCTTACATCTATCGCCTTTACAAAATTTTTCCCTATTTCTGTATGAAGCCTAAATGCAAAATCCAGCGCAGTTGAACCCTTTTTCATAAGAAAGCAGTCAGGCAAAACATTTCCTTTTGTATCTTCTAATTTTGTGCTCCCAGCAGGAAATACACATATATATTCAAGAGTATCAAAAACAATTTTGTTTAATACTTCTTGAACGCCCGTGCTTCCAAATTCTTCAATTATCCTTTGTATTTTATCAAGAGCTTCTTTTTGTTTTTCATTTAATCTATTCTTTATTTCAAATGTCTTCTCCCCTGGAATATAGTATATTAAACCTGCTTTATCTGCTTGTCTTAAACTTAGCTCCCCGTCTGCAAAACAAGGAATAATCGGATATTCAAATTCTTTTTTTAGTCTTTCAAGATTTTCTTTGGAATTTGGTCTGTCAATTTTATTCGCAGCAATAACCATCGGCTTTGTATTTTTTCTCAGTGTTTTTGCAAATTGAAATATTTGCTCCTCTGTCCAAGAAGAAGGCTTTTCATAATTTAATTGAACTTTCAGCATTGTTCTCTTAACATCATCTGCACTTATTTTTAGGCCAGAAAATTGTTTAGCAACAGCATCAGCAAAATTTGAATGTTGCATTTCCATAGTTTTTGAAAAGGTCTTCCAAACTTTTTTTAATATTCCAACATACCATAAATCCAGCTCTTTTTCTATTATTCTTAAATCTTCTCCCGGATAATAATTCTGGCTCGTAGGTTTGCCTTCGTGATTAAATTCTCCTGATAAATCAACTACATGAATAAATGCATCTGCTGCACTTAAATCATTTAAAAATTCATTTCCAAGACCTTTTCCTTCTGATGCTCCTTCTATAAGGCCTGCAACATCCATAAGCTCAAAAGGAACAAATCTGTACTCTCCTTTTTTTCCTTTAACATATCCTTCTCTTGGATTGCTAATTTTTCCAAACTCTGGAGCCAAGTCCAAAATCTTCACATAAGCAATGCCATGATTTGGTTTTATTGTTGCAAAAGGATAAGGCGCAATTAAGACATCTACAAGTGTTGCTGCTTTAAAAAATGTGGATTTTCCTGAATTTGGTCTGCCAACTAAACCAATTAACATCTTTTAATATGTTTTTACTACAATTTAAGCTTTATTGATTTAAACCAGCCATTTAATTATAGTAAATCTTTAAATATTAATTGTTTTTTTAAAAATAAGTAGATCCCATAGCTCAGCCCGGTTAGAGCACCGCTCTTATAAGAGTCAGATCCGTTAGGATTTGATATTTCATAGTGTAAAACTAAGAAAGGCGGGGGTCGAGAGTTCAAATCTCTCTGGGATCATTTCTTATTTTTTGCATAAAACAAGAGCATAGGATTTGTCTTCATCTATGAAGACTCTTACATAGTCAAAATAAGTTTTCATATATCTTTTAAAATCTTGTTCATTATATTTATAAGATATAGCCACTAAAATTTTGTCGCCTTTTTTAAAGTGAATTGTCTTATTTTGAAAATAACACCTTAGGTCTCTTTTTAATACAAAATACAGCTCAACTCTTGAATGATTAAAACAAACTTCGAATTTTAAATTTTTCTTATCTATTCCTATCTGTGTAGGTATATTTATTAGCCAATCTCTAACAACCTTATTATCATAAGATTTTATAATCTCATTTCTTTTTTTGTTATCAAGACCATTTCCAATCAATAAAAAATCATCTTCATGCATACTTCTTCTTATCTTATACATTAGGTCATTTATCTCAAAATTTCCAAGAGTATTTCCAAGCAGTAAAAATAAATTCTTTTTATATTTATCAATTCTCAATATATTTGCGATATTTTCTAAATTCTCAAAATCAGAGATATTCCACTTAAATTCAATAACCTCGCCAGCATTCATTTTTTTTATTCTATCTATTGCTTTTTTTACCATATATCCGCTAATATCAATCGGGCAATATCTGAGCTCAAATTTATCTTTTAGATAATTGATAAATAATACTGCTTTTTTTCCATCGCCACATCCAAGGTCTATTATGTTCAGTGGTCTTTTGCCTATCTCTGTAAGAATCTCTTTAAGATTATTTTCAATCAAATTGATTTCTTTCTGTATTACTTCTTTTTGATATTCTTTTGATTTTTCAAGATTTAAGAACCCTTGGGCTTGCTTAGATGTAAGATACCATAATTTTGAGTCGGCAATATTCCAAACTCTTACATTTTTTTCAACAGAATATCCTCTTTTTAGGATTTCACTAAAAATAATATCATTTATTTGCATATTTATATAAGTTTTTTTTATTTAAAATCTTTTTGCTTCTTTTTTTAAGATAATTAAATTTAAATACATTATGAAGAATCCATCTTTATGAAACTGACAAATTTAATTAAGAGATTGTTTGAGAGAGAGGAAAAAGTTTCTTGCGCTATTGTTAAAAAAGTTCCAATTAATGATATAATTTCCCCATCTTTTGTGCCCGTTCCTTATTCAAATTTTAATCGTTTTGAAAACAGACTTTTTTTCTTCGATAATAACAAGAGGGTGTCTGTCAGAACAAAAGAAAGAAATCTGAAAGAAGACGAATTTATTTATATAATATATAAAAAAGGTTTTTTTGGTAATTATACAATCAAAAATTATTTTTTTAGTCATCTACATTAATGATAAGATTTAAAAGTAATCTCCCTTTTTTTCTTTATAAGCCCTTGTAGTCTAGAGGTCAAGGACGAGGCCCTTTCGCGGCCTAAACCCGGGTTCAAATCCCGGCAAGGGCATTCATCTTTAAGTTAAATGCTTTTGCAAAGCAAAAAGATGAAGAAGAAATAAATTAAGGATTTATTCTACTAATAGCTTATGGTTTATCATAGATAAATTATTCAAATAGTTATAGATAGAAAAAATCAAAGACAAAACATCTTATATTATTACAAAGGAAATATTAAGGTTCTTTCAAATAAAGGCGGATATTTGATAAAATATATCGAAACCGAATTCTCTAGACAGATAAATTATAACATTAATAAATCTCTATAGAATCGCAAAAAATATAAGTTTAAAGCAAAGGGAATAATTGTTAAATGGAAGCAAATTGTAAGTTGCGGGGAAATCATTATAGTTAATTCAGAATTATTAACCTCTCTCTTTGATAAAGATTAGACTAAATCTGGTTATCAATTCGTTTGCGTAATATTTTTAAATTATGTTTTAATAAATTAAAAATGGATAAACTTCACCCAGGAGCAAAATGGTACTTTCGCGTGGGGGGATATACTCTCTTCGCATTTTTTGGTTTATTCTTTGGAATTTGGATGTTTGTCATTTTTTATAGAATACTTCACATAACACTTGGATTTTTTGGTAGTGCTTTTTTTGAGATGGTTATCTTTTTTATTTTAATTTATATTATTTTTGCAATTGTTATAACTGAGATATATGCACGCATGGCTTATAACCGCTGGTTTTATGAATTTACAGAAGATGGTTTAAAACTGGAAAGAGGAGTTATCTTTAAGAAGTATAGCCAAATACCCTATGAAAGAATACAGAATGTTGATATTCATAGAGGAATAATAGCCCGAATGTTTGGATTTTCATCTATTGCAATACAAACAGCGGGATATTCTGCACAATCATACGCAGAGGGATATATTCCTGCCGTTGAGATGAATCAAGCAGAACAGATTAGAAATTTTGTGATGAAAAAAATAACAAGTATGAGAAAATAATATGAATAAATTACACCCAAATGTTAAATGGTTATTCAGATTAAAAGCATATCCTATTTTACTTTTTATTGGCTCTTTTGCAACCGGTATATTTTTCTCTGGGCTTAGCCTTTTTTTAAGCCCACCGTCTAATGAAAATTTAGGGAGTCCTTTTTTAATATCTCTAATCATTGTTCTTTTTTACTTTTCTTTTATTATAATTGTGGCGGAGATTTATGCAAGAATGTCTTATAATAGGTGGCTTTATGAAATTACTGATGAAGGCATAAAAATTGAACATGGAATTATCTGGAAAAAGTATACTTCTATTCCTTTTGAGAAAATACAGAATGTTGATATTCATAGAGGAATAATAGCCCGAATGTTTGGATTTTCATCTATTGAAATTGAAACAGCGGGCCATTCAGGATTTAGCAGAGGTAATCGCAGATATCATAGCGAAGGTTATTTACCTGCTATTGATGTTGTTTTTGCCGAGAAGATTAGGGAATTTATTATAAGAAAGATTAAGCAAACCCATCGAGAAAAAAGCGGAATATAAAAGCCATTCTCAACTTATTTGAATGTTTATTTAGATAAAATACAGAGTTTTTAAAAAATAAGGACGCCAACGCCAGGATTTGAACCTGGGAATCGCTTGCGCGAAAGCGGATATTTGCTTTTTAGGTTTAGCAATCCGCCGGAGTAACCGCTGTCCCACGTTGGCTTGGTCCTTATTCTACAATCTAACAAAAAAAATTAGTTAGTTGCTCCTTATAAATGTTTTTTATCTTTTTCTTTCACAAAATTTTCTGCTCTTTTTATCATTTCTTTTTTTAATCCTATAAATACTCCTCCTTCTTTTGCTCCAACATAGGATGTTTCGCCGGGTTTTATTATTTCATTTAGCTTATCAGATTCTATATCTATGTGAGTAATTCTCGCATTTGATTTGCCTTTAAGATGAATGAAAATTTCTGCTTCTCCTATTCTTATTTTACCTTCTCCTGCTCCGCTCATTTTTTAACTAAGATAGCAATCTTTAAAAGCTATTCTATTCATTTATTCTTAGCGCGGTGGAGCAGCCCGGTTAGCTCGCCAGGCCCATAACCTGGAGGTCGCATGGTTCAAATCCTGCCCGCGCTATTTTAAAACCCACTTATTTAAGAAAATACTCATTCAAATTTCTCTCCATCTAAATATTCCCAAACATTTATCTCTTCACCCGATTTTTTATTCAAATTTTCTTCTGCTACATTAAAAATTATGTTCGCAACTTCTTGCGGAGGATCTCCTTTAAATCCCGTCATTTTTGTTGCTGTTGCTCTTGGATTTACAACATATATTCTTATGTTTTTTGGAAGTTCAAGTGATAATGCTTTAGTAAATATTATAAGAGCCGTTTTGCTCGCACAATAAACCGCCTCTTTTTCTTTTACTCTTATTCCGGCAATGCTTGCAATATTTATTATTATGCCTTTTTCTAGTTTTCTCATATGAGGTAAGACTCTTCTTGTTACTTTCAAAGCGCCCAAGAGATTTATTTGAATTAATTTATCTATTTCATCGAATGAGAGTTCATTAAATCTTTTTTTTATAAGAATCCCTGCATTATTAACTAAAATATCTATCTTGCCAAATCGGTTTATTATCATATTCAATCTATCTTCTATCTTTTCATTTTTTGTCAAGTCTAATTGAACAAAGAAAACATCAAAAGCCCCGTTTTTGAAACATTCTTTTGCGGTCTCTTCAGCTTCTTTTTTATTTGAACAATAACTAAAACTTATTGTATATCCTTCTTTTGAGAATCTAATGCAGGTTTCTCTTCCTATGCCGGAATCTCCACCAGTTACAAATACAACTTTATTATTATTCACAAATAAAGTAAGAAATATGACTTAATAAATTTTAATATTTTGTTTAATTCTATAATCAATCTCTAACGCCAAGATAAATTTAAATAATTTCTTTATCTTTAAAAATAAGAATGAAAGAGCAAATAAGAAAAAAAAGAGGGCAGGTTACTATTTTTGTGATTGTCGCAATTTTTATCATTTTTGTAATTGCTCTTTTTTTAACTTTTAGGACAATTAAACCTAAAAGCTCGGTCACAACTATAAGAGACCCGCATTTAACTCTTGAAAGATGTATCAGAAATTCAGTAGAAGATGTAACAGATACAATCTTGACTAATGGGGGATTTATTAATCCAAAAAATTATAAAAAATATGATAAAAAGAATATAACCTATCTATGTGAATATACAGGTTATTACAAACCTTGCAATAATTTGCATCCTTTTTTAATAGAAGAAATAAAAAAAGAAATTCTTAATTACACTTTTCCTATAATAGAGGGGTGTTTTCTTGAATTTAAAAGAGACGCAGAAAAAGAGAACAATATAATTGATATGGGGGTTACAAAAGTAGAGACAACTCTTTTCCCAGAAAGAATCTCTTTTAAGATAAATAAAAATATTAAAATAAAAAAGAATGATGAAGTAAGAAATTTTAATGATTTTTCTTTTGATTTAGAAAGCCCGATTTATAATTTAGCTTCTTTGGCTATTGAAATTGCAACAGAAGAATCAAAATTTTGTGAATTTGAATATAATGGATATATGCTTCTATATCCGAGATATAAAATAAAAAGAACACTTTTATCTGATTATACAAAGATTTATACAATAGAAGATAAAAAGTTTAAAAAGAAAATGAACTTTGCTATAAGGGGGTGTGCCCTGCCGGCCGGTTTTGGATGAAAAAGAAAATAATTGCTTTTTTAGAAATTTTCTTATTAATCAATACAACTATCGCTCTCTCATACATAGTTAGTCAATCTAATATTGTATCCGCTCAAGAAGAGCAAGACTCTTTTACCCCTCTTTCTATTTATACTTGTCTAAATTCAAAAGACGGAAAAGTTTGTCAAGAATATCCTTCAACTTATTGTAATTCTAATTGTACCTCTCCCTGTATTCCTTCTCCAAGTTCTAAAACTAATGAATGTCGTTTAGGCACTTGTTTTAATCCAATTGAAGGAACATGTTCTCCAAGAACTCCAAAAATCCTTTGCCCAGACCCTGGAAAATGGTTTAATGACCCAAATGGGAATATTAATGAATGTAAAAGAGGTTGTTGCTTGATAGGAGATCAATCTTTGTTTATCACTTCAGCCCAATGTGCAAAAAGAGGAAATTTATCGGGCATAAGACCGGTTTTTAAGCCAGAAATAGATACCGAACTTGATTGTGTTTTAACTGCAAAAAAAGTTAAAGAAGGTGCATGTGTTTTTGAAACAGAAGACCTAACTCGCAGTTGCAAATTTACAACCCTGCAAGATTGCTTAAAGATTACAAATGATAGAAATAGTTTTAAGGAAGGTTTTCTTTGCTCTGCACCAGAATTAAATACCACTTGTAAAAGACAGGTGAGAAGCGGATGCGTGGAAGGAAAAGATGAAGTTTATTGGTTTGATAGTTGTGGAAATCGGGAAAATATTTATGATTCTAATAAAGAAAAAAGCTGGAATAAAGGAAGAGTTTTAAGCAAAGAAGAAAGTTGCAGTCTTGTAGCAGGAGAGAACTGGTTGGCAAATCAAAAATCTTGTGGAAATTGTAACTATCTTCAAGGTAGTCGTTGTGGTGAGAAGACCAATAGCGAAAGATTGAATGATCAAAAACAAGATTATGTTTGTCGCTCGCTTCAATGCATAGACAAAGATGGAAAGAAAAGAACAAACGGAGAAAGTTGGTGCATTTATGAAAGTGATTTCGGTTTAGATGAAACCAAGAATCGTGCGATAACGGTTGTCGGCAGTAGAAGTTTTAAGGCAACATGCAATGATGGAGAAATTTCTTTAGAATCTTGCGGGGATTATCATAATGGAGTTTGTCTCGAAGAAAAAATTAAAACAGAATCAGGAAGAGAAGTTTCTTATGCAAGTTGCAAGTCAAATCTTGCTTCTACTTGCTTAAATTATAATCTTAATTTTGAAGCAACAGAAGAGAATTATAATGAAAAAATGTCTGAGTTAGCAGAGAAATGTCAAAAGAATCCTTTTTGCTTTGTTAAAGAACAGAATTTTGATGACAAAGGCCTTCACTTTAATTTTTGCGCGCAAAAATATCCAATTGGTTTTGATGTTCAAGACCCACAACTATCTTCAAAAATCTGCTCTCTTGGGAATACTAAATGTAAGGTAGTCTATATAAAAAAAATATCCGGCTGGAAGTGTGTTGCTAATTGCGAATGTGAAGATCAATCTTTTGTTGAGAAAATGAATGACTTATGCATCTCTCTCGGAGATTGTGGAACAAAAGCAAATGCTTTCGGTATTGTTACAATCAATCATCATTGGTTTATTGATGGAGAAAAAGGTCCATCTTTATCAAAAGAATATATATCCAAACTTCAAGAATATGCAAAACCAAAAAAAGAAAAAACAATGAAAATTGATAACATTTCTATCTCAGATATTAAAGGAGAACTCGGAATTCCTTCCGACTTCGGTAAATATGAAGAGGAGGAGTCTTCTTATATGCCTGCTTTAATAACAGGAGGTGCAGGAATTGCTTTATTGATGCTTCCATCAATTTTAGGTGCAAAAGCCACTACTACTCTTTTTCGTGGAGTTCAGCCTTATCTCGGCGCAACTGCGGGAGCTCTTATTGGCGCAGCAATTACAATGGCTTTTCTTAAACTCACTAATGTAGGTAGAGGTCTTTCCTCCGGAGAAAAAATGTTCTTAGTTATCCTGGGTTCTTTAACAGGTCTTAGCGTGGCTGTTGGACTAACTCCAGGGCTTGCCTCGGGCCCTCTTTCATCTCTTGCTCCTTGGGCTCCTTACTTAGTTATAATTACTCTAGCTGTCTTTGCTATTCTGTTTATTTTAGGAGTAGGTAAGAAAAAAGAGAAACTTGTCGAATTTAGATGTGAAACATGGCAGCCGCCTCTTGGTGGAAATAAATGTAATTTATGCGGAAAAGGAGATCTTCCTTGTTCAGAATATCTTTGTAAATCTTTAGGTCAAACTTGTAAGATGGTCAATGTTAACACAAACCAAGAAGCGTGCATAGATGCAAACCCAAATGATGTCACACCTCCTTTAATAAGATCAAATCCAAAGACACTCAATAAAGGTTTTAGGTATGAAGAAGAAACAGAACAAGGAGTTAAACTAAGAGGTCCAAATAATTGTGTAACAGCACTTAAAACTGTAAAAGTAGGAATCTCTTTAAATGAGAGAGCTCAATGCAGATATGATACTAATAGAACTTCTAACTTTGAGGAAATGACTTATCCAATTAGCTCTTCTTTATTTTTGAATCATCACGAATTTTATGTTCAGATTCCTTCATTTAACGAATTAACAGGAGGCTCATTTGCAGGCCCAAACAGAATAACAGATTTCAACATCTATATAAGATGTCGTGATGCAGTTGGAAATGAGAATAAAGCAGAATATTCAGTCAATTTCTGTGTTAATCCTGGTCCAGATATTACTCCCCCTGCAATTTTAGAAAGATTGCCGGATGTAAATGATGTTGCCAATAATATAACTTCCAAAATATTTACTTTTATTTTAGATGAGCCGTCAGAGTGTAAATGGTCTTTCCGTGATGTTTCTTATAATTTGATGGAGAATAATATGAGTTGCGAAACAAACCCCAACATAATCGATTCTATAGGATGGTCTTGTATGTCTTCTTTTCCAATTACCAATCAAACAAATACTTATTATGTAAGATGCCTCGATCAGCCCTGGTTGGAAGGAGAGAATTATACTAAAAGGAACGATAATAAGGAATCTTATTCATTTACTTTAAGAAAAACAGATCCTTTGTTAATTACTTATGTATCTCCTGTTAATCAAACGATAAAAGTTGGTTCAATTCCAACAACCATAGAATTAGAAGCTAAAACACAAGGAGGAATTGATGATACTGCTACTTGTTATTATAACTATCTCGGGTTTGATATTTTATTTGATGAGACAGGAGGGAGAGAACATAAACAAGTGCTTAATCAAGTTAGTTCAGGAAATATAATGATTCCTATAAAATGTGAAGATTCTGTTGAAAATATTGCAAGAGCAACAGCCTCAATAAAAATTAATTTGGATCGGTCTGCTCCAAAGATAACAAGAGTTTATGCAGATGATAACTATCTTTATCTAATCACAGACGAAAATGCCGAATGCCGTTATGTTAATTCAATTTTGCAAAATTTAGTAGATTGTGACTTTGATTTTGAGAATGCAACACAAGCAACAGGAGATCAGAGAATTCACACTATCCCCCTAAACAAAGACATAACTTATTATATTAAATGTAAAGATGAATTTAACAATTCTAACGGAGCATGTGATATGCTTGTGCGCCAAGACGAATTTAACTATGATATAAAATCAAATGTTATGGAAGGCGAATAACATAAATTATTCTTCAATATAACTTGCCTTGCCAGCAGAAACTAAAATTTCAGAGATTTCCTTTTCAAGATTTGCAAGTTCTCCTGCTTTAAAAGGACCAATTGTGTTTCCCTTCATGTCAATAAATTGTTCAACATCAGAATTAAACATAATTAGATTGTATGAATCTCTTTTTCTTTCTTCTTTTTTTTCATTAATTAAGCTGTTAATTTTTTTATCACATTCCTCATAAGCTTTTGTTAGTTTCTCAAATATCTCTCTTTCAAAGTCAAGCATATTTTCAAAATCTCTTTTCATTATGCCGGTTTCTGTTGCTGTGAATACCAAAGAGAGTATTTTCTTCTTTCTTATTCTAATTAGTTCTCGAAACATTGAGATGCTGTTTTCAAGTTGTTTTTTTGTTCTTATTGTATTTTCAGAAAAAATGTCTCCTTCTCTTTCTTGCTCTTTTAAGGAAGCAATGTGGTTCGAAAATTCTTCTAAGAAGTTCTTTGGTAATGCGGATAATAATTCTCCATATCTTTCTTTTCTTAATAATTCATATAATTCATTATAACCAATCATAAAAGGAAAAGTAAATTATAGTTTATAAAAATGTATGTCTTTTTTTATACTTTAAAAATATCCCTCCGCCCAGATTCGAACTGGGGATCTTCCGGGTTCTGCTAAAACCCGCCAGATGGTCGGCTTTTCTCATTTCATCCAATTTCCCTTTTCAGGAATGTCCATGTTAGCTTTCTACAGCCAGACGCTCTAACCACTGAGCTACGGAGGGTAAAAATTAGAAATCAACATATTTTTTAAGTTTATCGTTCATTTTCCGATATCTTTTTAAATAACTAAATATTAAAAATATTATGACTTGTAGAATAAAACCTAAATTAAAGATTTTTACTATTTTTCTATTACTTTCCTTACTGCTCTTTTTATCCTTTTTTAAAATAGTTGCTTCCATGCGCGATTTTGAGGCTAATAGAAATTCTAATACTTCTTTATCAATGAACAATCACTCAAATAATAATCTGACTGGACAAGAAAGGAGAATTGTTCAAAATAGGCAAAACATGCAAGAAAATAATGAGGATGAAAATTCTTCTATCAGATTACAAAACAAAAGCCCATCTCAGATTAAAGAGAGATTGGAAGAAAAATTAAGGTTCAGAAATTTTAGTTTTAATTTTTCTTTGAATTTTACTGAAAAAGATTTTTCTTTGAATTTGACTGAAGAAGACATTCTGGAGAACAAGACGCACTTAGCTGTTCATTTATCGAATGGCCGAAATGCTCAAATTAAAATAATGCCAGAAACAGCCGCAGAGAGAGCATTAGAAAGATTAAGATTAAAAGTTTGTAATTCTACAAATAATTGTTCAATAGAATTGAAAGAAACAGGCATAGGTGAAAAAATCAGAGCAACATATAGCGTTAAACTTAAAAAAGAAGCAAAAATTCTTTTTGGCTTGTTTAAGACCAAAATGGATATAGAAACAGAAGTAGATGCAGAAACAGGAGATATTATTTCTGTTAAAAAGCCGTGGTGGTCTTTTCTTTCAAATTAGTTTTTGCAAAAAGTATTTAAGTCTTTTTTTCTTTAATTAAAGAAGATGTTAGAGCTATTATTTAATCCAAGAAAAGCAGAGAGGAGAACATGGGAATTATTTTTTGTTGGTTTCTTTTATGCAAGCCTATCAGTTTTACTTGTATCTTGGATTTTCAGCCAAGATTTCGTTCTTGTTAAATACTCCGGTATATTAATTATTTGTTTTACCGTAATGTTTTCCTTGCCTTTTGTTTATTACGCAATAAGAATTGAAGAAAGAAAAATAATCCCGGATATGGGTTCTTTTAAATTGTTAAAAGAGCATTCTAGAACAATTTTAATTTTTTTATGGCTATTTTTTGGATTTGTTGTCGCATATTCATTGTGGTACTCTCTAATTCATTCTCCTTATAATTTTAAGGCACAAGTTGAAACTTATTGTGCAATAAACAGACCCGCAGATTTTAATTCCTGTGTATTGCAACATGGCATAAAAGGAGAAGAATCAATTACCGGTAGTTTTTTTAACGATAGAGATCGTCTTTTTCTCATCTTTATAAATAATATGAATGTCTTGATTTTCACTCTTATTTTCTCCCTTATCTTTGGAGCGGGCTCGATCTTTATTCTTTCTTGGAATGGTTCGGTAATCGCCGCAGCAATAGGTATAATTACAAAAGCCGACATTTATAAAATTCCATTCGGAATTGCAAGATATTTATTGCACGGAGCGCCGGAGATAGCATCTTATTTTATTGTTGCTTTGGCTGGAGGAATTATATCCGTTGCAATAACCAAACATGAGATGAAGAAAGAGAGATTCTTTGATGTTCTAAGAGATTCCATTAATTTAGTAATTTTGGCAATTGTTGTTCTCTTTATTGCAGCATTTATAGAGGTTTATATAACCCCTAAAATTTTTTAAGTTGAATGGGGATGCCCGGATTTGAACCGGGGTCGTCTGCTCCCAAAGCAGAAAGCTTAACCAGGCTGGCCCACATCCCCCTATATTAAAATAAAAAATCTAGCTTTTTAATCTTTCTTTTTTATAAATGAATAGAATTTTGCACAGCTTCTTGTGCCTGTTTTGTTGATGCGCCAAGTGAAATAAAGAACGAAAAAGCGTTTCTTTTATCTTTAAAATTTATCCCAATAGTTTTTGTTTTAGCTTTTCTACATATTTTTATATTTTGAATTATTTTAGATAATCTTATTGCTTTCTCTTTTTTTCCCAGTTTTGATATCTCATTGATATCGATTCCTATTGCAACATTCTTCTCTAATGCAATTTTTGCTAAAACATGATTTAATCCAGAATCTATTTGTCTTAACGAATCTTTTTCTCTTTCTTTTTCTACAGATAATAAAATATCAAATTTTCCAAATTCAAGAATTTTTCTATTAAATAGATTATCTTTTGCCATCACAATTATTGGCTTTTCTTTTGTGTTTTTTATTATCTTTTTCGCTTTTTCTATATTTTCTTCATTTATTAACATATCTAAATTTTTAAACAATAATAAATATAAACCTATTGTTTTTAAGATAAGTTATGGATTTTGTTGCTTTCATAGGAAAAGACAAAGAAAACTGGGGACAAATAACCGCCCTAATCAAACGCCTTAACGCAGAGAGAATTTTTTTGTTAAAAAATAAAGAAATAAATGATTTTCCTTCTATTTTAAATTGCGAGATAATAGAAGTTGATTCATCTTTACCTTTAATAGAATTAAAAAAAGAGATTAAGGAGATATTAAAAAGCAGAATTGGAAATGAAATAGATGTTTCTTTATCTCTTGCTTCTGGAAATGGAAAAGAGCATATGGCGCTGATTTCTGCCTTATTAAGCATTCCAGTAGGGATAAGATTTGTTATATTTACCAGAAATGGAGTAGAATTTCTAAATTAGCTTCTAAAAGAAAACAAAAACCCATTTAATCATAATCACTGCTGCAAGCATTATAAAAATCAAACTTGATATCTTAAAAGCCTTTTTTGCAATCTTTTCGCTTCTTGTTATAGCAACAATAGTTAAATAAAAGAATCTTCCGCCATCAAAAATTCCAACAGGCAACATATTCATCAAAGCAACACTAAAACTAACAATAAATATCCACCAAAAAAGATCATTAATAAAGATTCCAAGGTCTCCAATAATAGAAGAATAATAGGTATATGGTTTTTTTATTTTTGATATAACTTTCCCAAAAGTTCCAACAATTCCTCGATTCTCTGCTTCATAGAATCCTATTCCCAGAAAGGCCTTTCCATTTCTCTCGCCTAACTTCACTTTTTCTTCAATTATATTCCCTTTTTCATCAATTGTTTTTATACTTATTTCTTCATTAGGAGAATATTTAGTCAATTCTGTTTTTAATTCTTCAATGCTCGTTATTTTATTTCCATTTATCTCAATTATAGGCCCTTTTATTCCATATTTAAATGCAGGAGAATCAATTACAATAACCTCCTCTTCTTTTTCTTCAATAGCTTTTTTTAAAACCTTCAAATTCGCATAATACTCTTTTTCATTTGCCATAATTCTTATATTGCTTTCATTTAAATTCTCTAAATTAATTTCATTTATTGTAAGATTATTTAATCTTATATCTTCCAGTTTAATGTTGTCTGTTGCATAAGCATTAAATATTATCCCGCTTGGAATAAAAGCAATTTTAAAAAATAAAATCATAATTAAGCCAAAGATTGCGGCAAAAATTAAATTTGAGAATGTGCCCGCAGAGAGAATAGCCAATTGTGCTTTTTTACTGGATTTATTCATCTCTTTCTCATCTGGTTCTACAAATGCCGCAAGAAATGGTCCAAGAAAACCAAAGCCAGTGGATTTTATTCTTATGTTATTTATTTTTGAGAAAATTCCATGTGCAAACTCATGTGGAATTGCAATTAATGCAATAATAATTACCCAATAAGTAAAATAAAGAGGGGGCAATAATCCTTGTGTAAAAACTTTATCAACATACGGAACAAGCGGAATTAGTGGCGGGGCTTTTATTGCTTTTGCAAGTTCAGAAGATTTTAAGTATAAATAAGAGATTTTTGCTATTAAATAAACTGCTAAAATCATAAGAATATAACCACAACCAATTGAAACATACTGCACAGACTTTAAAATTTTCTTATACTTGCTCCCCATCTTATCTATAAATTTTATTCCAACTTTTGTTCTATACAAATAGAGAAGGCCCTCTCTTGAAATATTTTTTCTATGGGTGTAAAGAAATATAGTTACTGCTATTATAATTACTATCAAAGAAATAATGTCATAAGTTACAAAATTCATTTTACTTTTTTCTCTTTTGTCTAAAAGATTTTCCGTTGCAACGCCTGCACTTTATCTTTTTTGCAATTACTCTGGACGCATCAGTTCTAATTTTTTGATTACAATCCCTACAAACAAAAACATCCTTAAATAACCTTTTTTGTGCAGTTGGTATTTTTGTTGCCATCTTATAGTTTTCTCATTATTACTTTTTTTCCTTCAATATTCCAATATTCAACTTGCATATCTGGTGCTATCTCTCCTTTTATCTCTTCCATAAAAGGCACATCAAGAGTTTCATAGCTTTCCAAATCCATTATTGAAGCACTATCATTCGTTATACTTAATACCTGACCTTTTCTTTTTTCTATCATCGGAACTTCAAATCTCGCATCTCCTGGAACCGCAATTATTTTCTTTTTCCCCTTAATAATTTCGCTTGCTTCAATTCTGCATTTACTCGCACCATGCTTGCCTGTTTTGCTAATATCATTTGACTTTACAACGCAGGCCTCTCCGTCAATTAAGATAGTTGTCCCCGGTTTTGAGTTATAAGCATCAATTAATCTTAAAACCATATTTAAATATCAGGCAGAGTATTTATAAATCTTTTTGTCGTCCAAATATAATAAATCATTTAAATTCTATTTCCTTCTTTATCAAAACTAATTTCTATATTAAATGTTCTAATTATTGTTCCTCTGCTTGTATTAACTCTTAATTTTATTTCTTTAAAGTCTAATCTGTAATTATCTCCTGTTTTATCAAAATTAAAATCTCCTTTTTCAATTTTTGAAAAGAAGTTTGTTTCTATACTTGGTTTTAAATCTTGCAGAAGCCTGTAATATACTTCTCTGTATCTTTCTTTTGTTTCATCACTTTTGCAGTCAGAGCATTCAATTGAACGCCTCGCAAAAAGAACAGCATAGCTGTTAATATTTTCATAATCGCGATTTATTTTTTCTTCAAGAACATTTACTTCTCCAATAATCTTTTCTTCTTTATTTGTAAATGTTAAAAAAATATATCCAGAACTAATTACTAAGACAACAGCACCAATAAAACCAAGCATTAATGCCATATCTGCTTTTTTATTCATCTTTTTTTCATACACTCCTTTTTATATTTTTCGCTGTCCTCAAGATTTGCTTCTTTCATAACTTCGCAAGGACCAAAATAATATCTTATTTCTATTTTTTCGCTTTCTTTTTTTCTTAAAAAAAATTCCACATTAAAATTCTCTTTGCTATTTATTTCTTTGCAATTCTCTGGATTATAAAAATAAGAGGGTTTTAAAGCAGAAGGTGTTTCAACTATCTTCCTATTTTGATTCCAGTATAAAAATATAGGATATGTACTTTGATCCAATCCAACAATTTCAGGAAGAAAAATATAAAAGCAAAAACTCCTATTCAATAAAGTTCCTCTTTTTTCTATTATTTCTCGAAGACCTTCATTAGTTAGGAATGAGTCTAATCTACTTGGTCTTCTTTGTCCTTTAGGAGAATACTCATCTTTTAATGTTATTATTATTTCTAATATGGTTCTTTTTTTTCCATCAAATTTTATTTCCTTTAATAAGATTGATTCGCCATCTGATTCAATAAATCTCTCTTTTTCAACAAACAAAGGAACAAAAGGTTTTATTTCTTTATTTCCTAAAAACAAGCTAAAAAAAGAACTAAAAAATAAAAAAAAAGCCATGATTAAAATTATTACAATTAATACCGGAATTGCAGTAATTATCTTTCCTATTTGGGCTCTTTTTTGGTAGACTTTCATTTTTCCTTATGCATCATATAATTTGATTTTATTATTACTTGCGCTGACTATTTCATACTCATCTTTTAATTTTTCAAAAGTTCTTTCAATGCAAATGGGATAGTTTTTATTTCTCTTTGCTCCTTTAAATCCGCATAATTGAAAATTCTTTCCCTTAACAAAAATGATTTTATTCTTATCTGTTTCAATTAAACAATTTTCAGAATTAATGCAGACTTTTAAAAAAATTTCTTCTCCAATTGTTTCTTCTTTTATTCCACAACTCTTTAAAAAGGCATCTCCTTTTTCAATTTTATTTTTTTCCAAACATTTTATTATCTTATAACTTAATATTTTTGCGTCAATTTCTCTAAAATCATATTCTCTTCCGAAAAAAATAGTAACGCCTGCAACAATTCCAATACCAGTTAATAGCAAGACAAATATAAATAAGAAAAACATTAATTGTGTCCCTATTTCTGCTTTTTTGTTATTCATTTTTTCTTTTTTCAATTTTAAATTTTACATAATTTTCAGGCACTCCCAAAATTACTTCATTCTCTTTTATAATTACATCATTAAAAAACAAATAGCAATTCTTTTTTGTTTTACTTAATTGAACACAAACTTCTGATTTTTTATTATCAAATTGAAAAATCTTTTCAAAACTTACATCGTTTTTTATTGCTATCTCGCTAATCTCCTGAATATTTATATAATATTCTTCTTCGGGCTCTGCCAAGTTTATTATTTTTGCCATTTCCTTTGCATATATTTCGCCCCATACATTTGCACCATTACTTGTATTTTTTACATAAAAGAACATTCCAAGAAAAAAAACCAAATACAAAATTATGTATACTACATTGTCTTTCAATATCTCTGCTTGTTCTGCTCTTTTATTCATTTTATATAGGAATATCTAATTCTATTTTTCTATCGTTTTGTTTTATTAATTTAATCTTTAATAAATTTTTAGGGATTATTATTGTATTACCTAGAATTTCCTTTTCCTTATATTTTACAGCCATTCCGCCCGGTCCAGCAGGACCAAGAAACTCAGTCTCAGTATATTTTTTTAAAATCTGAATTTCCTCAAACTCAACTTCTTTGCAAAAACCTGTTTTTTCGCAAGATTCAATAATACCTTCTTCAGATGTTGGAGTAATGGTTGGAGTATCACCTTTTTCAAACTTTATATTTAACTTATCAGAAAAACAAAAACACAAACAACTTTTAAGGCATTTTGAAGGTTTTTTTTCATAAGGCGCATCTGATCCCCATGCTTTTATTATCCACTTCTCTGGTCCAACAATACTAATCTCGTTCTCTCTTACATCGCTTTTTTTTAATTGATTAATTCTTTCTACTAAAAGGTTTAAATGGTCTTTTGCTCTTTTTTCATCTTGGCTAACACTATTTAGGTAAACTAACCATATGAAATAACCTACTAAGACAATGCAAACAATAGCAATTACTATGCTTATTGCATTATTTACAAGAATCGAACTATCGCCCTTTCTATTCTTCATTATGGTTCTCCTTCTATGAATGCGCAAATATTGTTTATATCTTTAATATTGTTATAATCTCTTACTTCAATTAAAGAACACCCCATCTTCCCATGAGACATTTTAGATTCAAATTTGCCACATTTTGCATTAGCAAGACGAATATTTTCCGCTTGTTGAATTGCAGATGATACTCCTGAAGTAGTTGCCAAAATAGCCCCAATAGCCAAAGTTAATTTTCCTCCGATTATTCTGGCAGGAAGGCTAGTAACAGGAGTTTTAGTTAATCCAAAGAGCAGTATCCCGGTTTTTAAAGAACTCTTAAGGCCCGCTTCAATTGCATTTTCATCATTTACTCTTATTTGCGCAAATAAAAAGGTAATTTCGTTTATTTTTTTTTCTTCGTCATTTTCTTTATAGTAAAGAAAAGGGTTTATTTTTTCTCCTAATGAAGGAATCTCTTTTCTATCACTACCTGTTAAAAGCTCAAAGTAGGTTCTATCGCTTCCTTCTGGTTTATATTTTGTTAAATACTCTGCCATATTAATATTTTTAATAATTCTTTTAATTCTGCTATTTTCTTTTGTCATCTCTTCTTTAATGTCTTCAGATAATGCAACTCTTGAACAAATAATACAACCCGGCCCAACTATCTCTTTGGTGGTTATAAAAGAAGAGAAGAAGCCCCCCCATCCCTCATATGTCTCCCCAAAAAGTGCAAGTTTTCCTTCGCCCATCATTTCCCAGCAGGAATATTGCTCTTCTGCGATTACATTCTCTATTTTTTTTTGTGCTTCTTCTTCTTTTTCAATATTAATTTCAACATATTCAACTTTTTTTTCTCCAAAAAATTGATTGCATTTATCTCTTCCTTTGTTAGTAGTAATACATATTTTTTTTGTTTTGCATTTTATTGGAGCAAGCGATGTTCCAACACCTGTTCCAACACTTTCCATGCTAGATCTTGTAAGAATCGAGAGACGACACGCCTCTTCTTCTGACTGTTCTCCATAATCTATTTTTAAAAAAAGAAAAAATAAGATAACCGCGAGCCCCACAATTGCCATAATCAACCCAATAATAAAACTAATTGACACATCGCCTCTTTTACTTAATTTTTTCATTAAAGAATAAGTGATTTTATGTTTTTAATTCTTATGTTAATATTTTTAATAATATATAAATTGCAGTAGCCGCTAATAAAAGAAAGATAACCCAAATAAGCAAACTAATATTCTCGTTTATAATTATTGCTTTCTTTATTTTTCTCATTTTCTTATACAATTTTCATTTTTACTAACAGGCATACTTAAATCAAAAAAGAACACATTTTTTTTATCTTTATCTATCTTATTAGCACAGAGAAATATTTCCTCACTACCTATTATTTTGTCGTTTTGGTCCACATAACTAATCACGATTCCCTTTGGAGTTTCCGGAAGTTTGTTCTCTTTTTCATAACTATTTTTTGTATCATTAAGTTTCTCTCTTATTTCTTTAAGGTTTATATAAGCATTTCCTTTTTTTGTTTTTATCATAAAATATTTTTCACCAGTTGTTTCATCTCCAATCTGTTTCAATAATCCAATATTATACCACCTATTTATGTTTTTTGAACCTATTTTTACATCCCATTTTCCATTTTCATTTAAATATGCTACAAGTGTAAGTACATCTTGTTCGCAATTTGCTGCTTTTGGTTTTGTTCTTTGACAAACATAATCTTCTGACACATTTTCTGATAAATCAATTATAATTCTGCCACTAACAAACTTTGCACAGAAATAATTATCATTAATCTCTTTATTATCCTTGGCATCTAAATATCTTATTCTAATAGGCACTTCTTCAATATCCATTAACCATCCAACAACACCCTCATATTCTTCAGAAGATATATCCTTTACAGGCTCTGAATCAAAATCATGCTCCCCCCCTTTATCGCTCTTTCCATATATTCCTGAACTGCCTTCTTTTATATTATATGTGTATTCCCACCAATAATTTTCTTCTCCTTTCTCTGTTTTTTTTGTTAATATTTTTTTAAACAACACGCTCCCTGCCCCGGCGGGACCAACTATTTCTTCATTTTTTCTTACGAGATATCCTAAAATAGCCTGTGCTTTTTCTATTTCAATACTATCAATTCCATTCAGGATAATCCCAGTGCATCTTACCCCTCTTTTCTTGAACATTGGCCTATAATCAATAAGGTCTTTATCATTTTTATTATAGTTAACATCGCCATAAGTTAGGTAATAGTTTATGATATCCTTTATTGCTTTTTCTTTTTCAATAATTTTGTTTCCTATTTTCTTTTTATTGCTATTAAATTCATTCCATTTTAATCCATCATAATAAGAAAGATTATCTGAATTAAACGAATAAATCTTTATATCATTAGATATATACTTATTTGTTATATCCCATCCGATTATCTCTGCTTTTTTATTATCAATATTTTTATTATCAATAGTTTGATTAAATCCAGGAAGAAATCTAAAAAAAGACATAATATCATCAAAAAAGAAATAAACTCCTCCTCCCACAATAACTATAACAAAAATCGCTACTATCAAAGTGATTGTTGGTTCAATGTGAACATCAGCGGTTCTATTTATCTTTTTCATATTAGCTTCTTCTTCTGAAAATATTCTTTAATATACCAAGGGCATCTTCGCCTCTTGAATTTAGAACTTTAACTAAAATAAAAAAAAGGCCCAAGGCAAGCAGTCCTAAAATTATCCAAACAAGATAATTTGAGACTATGGAAAATGCTCTTTTTTCTCTCATTATCAAATAGAAGCTAAACGGATTTTTAAATCTACTGAATTTAATTGTATATTTCTGTTATTCTAATAACCAAATAGTTTAAAACCTTGTTTATCTTTTTGTTTTTATAAAAGAGATGGCATCAACAAAAGAGATTTTAGAGAAATACGGCAGAAAACTTAAATCTGAAATAGAGGTTTTTCCTTCTTCTGTAAATTATTCAGAAGAATATATTAAGTTTAAGAAAGAGATGATTCCGGAATTGTCTCGTTATGAGATATGGGCGCAGTCTCTCGGTAATCTTTTTCGTGTTAAGCTCGCAGAAAAAGACAAGGCAAAGATTGAAAAAGATTTGGCTTCAGCGCATCTCGAAGTTGATGCGAGTCAAGTAGCAACACTTTCTTTTTTGGCTATGTTGCTTACTCTGTTTTTAACCTCTCTTAGTGCTGCTGTAATTTATCTTCTTGCAAAGAAGGTTAATGTCAATGATCTTGTTCTTTTTTGTTTTCTTGGTTTAATCGCTTCTATATTTATTTTTTATTATACTTATAGCATGCCTAAAAGACTTGCCAATTCTTGGAGATTGAGAGCATCTTCAGAAATGGTTCCTGCAATATTATACATAATAATTTATATGAAGCACACATCAAATTTGGAGAGAGCAATAGAATTTGCAGCAAAACATTTAGAAGGTCCATTAAAATTAGATTTTAATAAAATATTCTATGATGTAGAGATAGGCAAATACCCTTCTATAAAACAATCCTTGGATGCTTATCTTGAACAATGGAGAGATTATGCACCAGAGTTTATCGAATCCTTTCATTTAATTGAATCTTCTTTATACGAACCAAATGAGCAAAGAAGAATAGAGATTCTTGAAAAGTCCCTTCAGATAATACTGGACGGAGTTTATGAGAGAATGTTGAAATTTTCAAGGGAAATTCGCTCGCCTTTGACAAATGTTTATATGCTCGGCATAATATTGCCAACACTTGGTTTGGCTTTACTTCCTCTTGCTTCTGCTCTTTTAGGTGGGATGATAAAAATTCATCATGTTTTCTTAATCTTTAATGTTTTAATTCCAATGACTGTTTTTTATTTAATTTCAGAGATTTTGTTAAAGAGGCCCGGTGGGTATGGTTCAACTTCCATCATAGAGCTTAATCCAAAATATCAATCTTATCTATCAAAAAAGCATACAATAAAGGCCTTCCTTATTGCTGCGCCTTTCTTTATTTTAGGAATTTTACCTTTTCTGTTTCAAATAAGCTTTTTAACAGAATCTTTTTCCTTAAAGAGCGATTATAAGTATTCTGAGTTAGGCATCCCTTTTTTTGAAGATTCTCTAATCTTTGATTTTAAATGTGTTGGAGATTCAACTCCAAATTGTTCAAATGGTCGGTTAGTTGGACCATTTGGTTTAATCGGAGTTATTTTAGGAGCCTTTATTCCTCTTTCTTTAATGCTGTTTTTTTACATTAAGTACAGAGGCAAAACAAAAGAATTAATGAAAGCAAGAGAAGAATCAAAAAAACTCGAAACAGAATTCAATAACTCTCTTTTTCAACTAGGCAATCGACTTGGTGAAGGCGTCCCCGCTGAAATTGCAATCGGTCGCGTTGCTGAGATAACTGTTGGTCAGAGAACACACGACTTTTTTGCTATTACAAATAACAATATGCAAGAAATGGGAATGTCTCTTGAACAATCAATTTTTGATAAGAAGAGGGGTTCAATAATCTACTATCCTTCATCTATAATTGCAACATCAATGAGAATTTTCATTGAATCCGTCAAAAAAGGATTAAATGTTGCGGCCCGTTCTTTAATATCAATCTCAGAATACATAAAGAACATTGAAAAAATAAATCAACGATTAAAAGATCTATTAGCCGAGGTAGTTTCTGATATGAAATCCAATATGTCTTTTTTAGCACCTATTTTAGCAGGGATGGTTGTAGGTTTGTCTTCTATGATTGTCGTTATCCTAAACAAAATAAGTTCATTTACAGCCGAAAGTATTCAAATTCAAGGATTTGGCAGTATAACAAACATAATGAAGATTTTTGAATTAAAAGAGATGATTCCGCCTTATTTTATACAGCTAAGCATCGGATTATATTTAATAGAAATAATCTTTATATTATCTAAGGCTCTTGTAACAATTGATTCAGGAAAAGATGCCCTTAGAGAGAAATATGATATATCAATCTATCTGAAAGCAGGCATCTCTCTTTATTTAATTATAGCAATTGTTTCTACCATCTTACTCTCTTTACTCGCTTCTTTTGTCTTGCAGTAATACTTTTTTAAAGAAACAAAAAGAAAAAACTTTTTTTAATTTAAAATTTATTATTTTATTAATTTAAAAATATAAGAAAATAAAGCAGGATATCTTTATTTTCTTAGTTCTTTCTTAAAATGCTTAAAAGAACCAAGAACAGCATATGCTCCAGCTAATACAGCAACCATCTCTAAACTAGCTGGGCCACTATAGCCATTCTCAAATAAGTTAATTAAGCCAAAGACAAATAGCCACAACCCTATTAATAGCCGTAACCATCCAATAACTTTCTCCATGCCTACAACACCTCCTTTCATTTAATTTAAAGGGTTTTAAATTTTATAAAATTTACTATTTTTATCTCACTTAATAGTTGTTAGTTTCAATCACTCGGACGCCTTCGGTTCGCTTCATTTCATTCCACTCCCGAAAACGCCCAAAAATTCTCTGAATTTTTAGTGCACCAAAAACTTTGTTTTTGAGTGTTTTTACTTTGCCACCTTCGTTAAATCTGAAAACGAAAACGGAGAAATAAATCAATCGCTTCGCGACTAATTCTAACATTGATTTAACGGCTCATTTCATTCGCCCAAATTTTTTCTTACTTACAGGGGAGGGGACTAATGAAGAACGAGAATTTAAAAAGAACAAGATTAATAAATAATTATATACCTTCACTTATAATGGTAAGAGAAAATGATTGATAAATTATCCTGTAAAATTATAATTGGTGATAGTAGAAATATGAAACTTATTAAGAGCGATTCTGTTAATTTAATAGTTACTTCTCCACCATACTTTAATGCTAAAGAGTATAGTAATGATAAATCTGGTAAAGATTTAGATAATATATAGATGATTATGAAATATGGAAAAAAGAGATAAAAAAAGCGGGCGGGCAACTTCTCAAGATACTAAAATAAATGTGGTATTCCCCCCAAAAAATAGTGCGGGTTCTCAAACTCTCTCCGCTTCGCTCTGAGCCGCACCATGCGGGCTATTATCTTTCGGCTCGGGACAGATAACAGCGGATAAATAAACGGTTCGGCTCTTGCAGAGCCTCACCCAAATCCTCGCTATGCTCGAAAATTCTAAAATGTTATATGTTAGTTGCAATCGCTGGCTTGCTAACTAATGTAGAGAAATCTAAGAAAATATTAAATGGCTGGGGCGTCTTAAAAGAGAGAACTTTCTTTTGTTCTTCTTGTTCAATAAATTAATGTAATGTTCAGAAGGAAAATTTTAGAGTTTTTTAGGGGTTACGGATGAGAAAAGGGGCACACTCAAAACGAATTTCAGATAAAAGCTGAAGATGCTCTTTCTTCAAATGAATATTCACTTATTAAAACTAAGAAAGATTGAAAACTTAACAAATAAAATACTACTAAAAAATAAAATACTGTCCAAAATCTATATATGCTTGTGAATTTATGACTTAAAGAATTATGTAAGAGGCTTAATCCGAATAATAATGCTCCAGCACTTAAGAAAATTAGTATAAAGCTAAAAATTATTCCTCCAAAAGAAGAGTCGGAAATTGAAGCCAAATATTGTAGTATGACCCAAGGGAAAAAAACAATCATCGAAACAACCAGGTTTTCTGGCGAATCAAGCAGATAAGCAGTAACTAATATTAATACCCAAGCAAAAAATAACAGCCAAGCATAATGTTGTCTTGTTGTGGGTAAGTTATATATTTGGGAGATTAAAAATAAACTTAGAATAAAAAATAATGCACCAAGAGTAATTAAAGATCTTCCAACTCCTTCATGATTATTTTGTCTTAGCATAACTCCTGAAACAAAAGCTACAAGAGTAGCACCAACAAGAATTAAAACTTTAATTGCATTTGGTATCTGATGCCAGTTCTTTGCAATTAACCAAGCGAAACCAATAAAAATCAAGACTGCACCAAATATAGCAACAACAGCAATAAATTTATTTAACTTTCCCTCTGAATCTTCTCGAATAGAATCAGCAAGCATTTTTTTGCTTGTTCTTGTGTTATAGTACCCTCTTTTAGCCATTGTCGAATCTGTTTATTATCAACCATATTATTTTAATCATAATAATAGCAATATATAAAAAAGCAGGTGTAGGTCCAATGGGTTTTTGTAGAGCAAAACTGTGTGGCTACTTCACAGATTCAGCACAATGTAATTCTGCTCCAAATCCTTTAGTTTGTAAATGGGAAACGACCGGATGGAATCATATAGGTCATTGTGTAGAAGTTGAATGTTATAGTTACGAAACAGAAGCCGAGTGTAATTCTGTTACAGATAAACTTGATTGTAAATGGCAGAATAATACTTGTAAACAGCAAAGTCGGGGTGACTCTGCTTATGAAATATGCGGAAATAATGATAATAAAGAGAAAAGTTGTCTTAAAAACCCGCTTTGCATTTGGGTCCCATCTGATGACTTTTTGAGGGTTACATTTAGCGGATTACCGACAAGTCTACGGTTTTTATGGATAGTCAATAATATATTCTTTATTGGATTCATTGTTTTAATCTTATGGTATGGACAACAAGTAGGTTCAACAAAAATAGTAAATACTGCCTTATTCGCATTTATTTTAGATATTATATCTCGATATATTGGATTTTGGATGGATTTGCGAGGATATTTTGCATTTAGTGTGCTGGCAATATTGGGCGGTGTAATGCTTATACTTGGAGCATGGCAAATACCAAAATGGAGAAGAAAGCTCTTAGAAAAAACTAAACAATCAGAGGGTTTTAACAGATGAAGAAACAACATATTGCATTAATAGTTGTTATATGTTTAGTATTGATTGTTCTATTATCTTTTATATTATATAACCAATGGCCATTTATGACAGGAAAAAAATTAATTCTTGCTACTCAACCAGTAGACCCATTTGATCCTTTCAGAGGTCAATATATGGAAATCAATTATGAAATTTCAAGAATAAGTGATGTTGAAGGATTTAGAGAGGGAGATTCTGTTTATGTATTATTAAAAGAAGATGAACAAGGAATTTGGAGAAAAGAAAGTGTTTCAAAATCAAAACCAGATAAAGGTGACTTCATAAAAGGAAAAGTTACCAGTGTTTATGAAAATAACATAATAGTCGAATATGGTATAGAACAATTCTTTTTTGAAAGAAATGCAAAAATACCAACAAGAAATATTACAGTTGAGGTAAGGGTTGCTAATTCTGGGAGAGCTAAATTAGTACAATTACTACATAACGGCAAACCAATAAAAATTGAATACGAAGAATTTGATATTAAATCTTAATTACTTTTAGTGTGTCTATTTTCTCATCCCTAGCCCCTAAAAAACTCTAAAATTTTCCTTCGTGAAACTTCGCATAAGCCCGATGTTAAGTGAAATTCAGATGTTGGCTTCAACAACAGAAAGACTTATTAAGTTAGCTTCTAATTTTTATTTGTAATGATGTTTAATAAGAAAACTACAAAATTAACAATTAGTGCAATTAGTTTCATAATTGGTATATTTATGCTGATTAATTCTCAGTCAAATATTGCCGGTGCAGTTATAGGTGTTACTGCTTCAACTAATTCTGTTCTTAGTTCATTTTTAGGGATTATATTTATAATTTTAAGTATCTTCTTACTCGCAACAACGATTTCTAGCCTGGAACAAAAAGTAATTATAACAAGTACAATTAAGAGATATCCTGCACTTTTAAGATTAACAAAAGAAGCTGTTAAAAACCAAACAGTTGAAAAAGAATTAAATCATCTTATTAAAGAATTAAGCAAAGGCAATTTTGAAGCAGGACTAGGTAATCCGGGTCATATACGTGGAACAGATGTTTATTATTTAAGAGGACGAAGTGGTGCAAGATTATATTATCGCAGAATCGGAGAAAACCATTACGAAATAGTTGCTAAATCTGGAAAAGGAAGAAATCAAGACCAAGCAATAAATATACTAGAAGAAATATATGGAAATTAATCAACTTTTTTAAAATAAATTTCAATTTCTGAATTACTGATTAAATCATCAATAGTAGCTCTTACATTTTTCTCAGATATTTCATCAACTAAAATCATGTTGGGCATACAGAAATAAGTTCCTTTTGCACATTCACCGGTTCTTTTATTTTTTTTAAAAATATAATCAATAAAACCTCTTGCAGTAAAATTAGCATAATACTCTTGACCATCTCTTGTTATTAACCTGGCTTCTACAGTTTCATTTTTTGGATCAAACGGTTCTGCACTAGTCCAATTAAATCTAAAACTATAATTTATAAATTTATCTCGACATTTATCCATGAACTATGAAGTATTAATACGATATATAAAGCTTTCGCTTTTTTCCTATTTAAAAGTTAATTTTGTAAAAAATAAACGAGCACTTCCTAAAATATAGTCTGCTTCGCAGAGATTTATTTGAAATTTTCCCTTCAGGAACATTGCACTCTAACTTCGTTCAGGACAGATAACATGGCCTATGCGGAAAATTACCTCGGCTCGTGATTTTCCTAAATCACCTTCGGCGAATTCTTTAGATTCCAATGTTCAACACAATTTGAGAACCCGCTTATAATACCGCCCCAACCAAGACGGAAGCGCGCCACAATAACCTCAAATTTGATAGAACATTTCGATAGATATCTAAAATATCAAATTTTAGAAATTATATGAAAGCTATTTATTGGGTTATTGCAATTGTTTTTATTAATCGCAAGTATATTCGTCATTTTTTATTTCCAAAAATCTGCTAATAAATGTGAATTTGGAAAAAATGCCAGCAATTGCAATAATACTTGTGAAACAGATTCCGACTGCAAGTTTGAAATTGGATATTGTGTCAATATAGGTGAAAAGGTATTTCTTCCTGAAGGAGCAATGCCTGCTTATGAAGAGCTTACTTGTAGATGTTAAAATAATAAGTGTATAGGCAATTCTACTGGAAGAATTGCATATGTTATAGTGAAGTTTACTTTACAGCTAACTATTTTCAGCGAATATCTTAAAGTTTGATATTCAATCTTTTTTACTTATTTTTATTAATAAAGCTATCAATTAAGAAAAACTAAGATTCTTTTTCTATTAAAACTATTTTACTCGCCACAACCAGACCTTGTTGTTTGTTTGCATTGTGTGCAATAAATAGCACAATTGCCTATTCTTTTTGCCAGACCGCCACAATGAGGACAAGTTAAGCCCTCATCAAAAGCACTTATTGAAAGTTGTTTTTCTTCTTCTTTTTGAAATGATTCTATATCAAGTTTTATTTTTCCACTCGCTTCTCCAAAATTATTCAACATAAACTGGGCTACATAATCAACAATTGAAGATGCTGTTCTTATTGGACTAACTTTTGAGTCAATCTCTCCGCCGCCATTATTTTTTACAAAACCTGAGGGTTCAAATTTCTGATGCCTAAATTTATTAAATAACTCAGATACTTTTGCTCCATATTGTAAGTTTAGTGATACAGATGTTGCCCAAGCATCCATAAGCCCTCTTATTGTGCTTCCTTCTTTATGCATTGTTACAAATATCTCCCCGGGTTTCCCATCATCATATAATCCAACTGTTAAATATCCTTCGTGTCCATTTATTTCAAACTTATGGGTAATTGATTTTCTTGTTTGTGGAAGTTTTTTTCTTTCAACTCTGAGATACTCTAAATTCTTTGGTTTATTGCCTTTTTCTTTATCTATTTTTTGTGTATTTAATGGCTGGCTTCTCTTGCTATTTTCTCTGTAAATTGCAATTGCTTTTAGCCCTTCTTTCCAAGCAAAGATATAAGCATCCATTATTTCGTCTATTGTTGATTGTTCCGGCATGTTTATTGTTTTAGAAATTGAACCAGATAAAAATGGCTGGCATGCACTCATCATCTTTATATGCCCCTTATAATGAATAAATCTTTTCCCATTTGTTGGTTTAAATGCACAGTCAAATACAGGCAGATGTTTTTCCAATAAACCGGGCGCCCCCTCTATCGTATCATTTTCATTGATATACTCAACTATTTCTTTTATGCTCTCTTCATTATAGCCCAATGTTTTTAGAGCAAGAGGCACGCTTCTATTTACTATCTTGAGCATTCCTCCGTCTGATAATAATTTATACTTTACTAATGCAATATCAGGCTCTATTCCTGTGGTATCGCAGTCCATCATAAATGCAATAGTCCCTGTTGGAGCAAGAACAGTTACCTGTGCATTTCGATATCCGTATTTTTCTCCTAACTCTAATGCATCTACCCAGCAATCCCAAGCGTCATTTACTAAATATCTTAAATCCGATGGAATCTTTTCCACATTTATCTTTTTTACAGCATTTAAGTGCATTTTTATTACTTCAATCATCGGTTCTCTATTTTTTTCAAACATTGGAAAAGGTCCAATTGATTTTGCTAATTCAGCAGACACTTTATATGCTTCACCAGTCATTATCGCGGTTATTGCAGCAGCTACAGCTCTTCCTTCATCAGAATCATAAGGAAGCCCATAACTCATAAGAAGTGCACCAAGATTAGCATAACCCAGCCCAAGCGGTCTAAAGTTATGTGAATTCTCTGCTATTTTCTGAGTAGGATAACTGCCACCGTCAACAAACAGTTCTTGTGATATTATAAAAGCCCTTATTACTCTCTTAAATTTTTCAACATCAAAACCATTATCATCTTTTCTAAATTTTAATAAATTGATTGATGCAAGATTGCATGCACTATCATCAAGAAACGCATACTCCGAACAAGGGTTCGTTGCGTTTATTCTTCCGCTATTTTTGCAGGTATGCCACAGATTAAATGTTGTATCAAACTGAATCCCAGGGTCTCCACAAATCCAAGTTCCTTCAGCAATTTTTCTTAAAAGTTCGCGCGCTTTAAAAGTTTCGCAAATTTCCCCAGTTTTAACATATTTTGTACTCCACTCTCCATTATCTACAACAGCCTTCATAAAATCATCGCTTACACGGACAGAAAAATTGCAATTTTGAAAAGCAACACTGCCGTAAGCTTCTCCATTTAACCCTCCGTCAAATCCACCATCTATTAAAGCCCAAGCTTTTTTTTCTTCTTTTTGTTTTGCTTCTATAAACTCAACTATGTCAGGATGATCTATGTTTAATATTTCCATTTTTGCTGCTCTTCTTGTTTTCCCTCCGGATTTAATTATCCCGGCATAAGCATCATATCCTTTTATAAAAGAAACAGGTCCAGAAGCAAACCCTCCACCCGTTAATCTTTCTTTTGAGCTTCTTAGTGTAGAACGATTCGTGCCCGTTCCAGAACCGCTTCGGAATAATAACGCTTCTGAAACTTGTAGAGCCATAATTGACTCCATTGTGTCTTCAACACCTTGGATAAAACAAGCAGAACATTGCGGAAAATCATCTTCTTCTTTTACATTGACAACACCGTTAGATAATCTATCCCACCTCCACAAAGAAGAGCCACCAGCAATTTTGTTATACTTTCTTATTCCAACATTAAACCAAACAGGAGAATTAAAGGAAGCAATCTGATTTATACATATTGCTTTTACTTCTTCCTTTAAAATTTCTGCCTCTTTTTCGGTTAGATATTTTTGTTCTATTGCTTGTTTTTTAATAAAATCTACAACACGGGTTATAAGCTGTTCAATCGAATTTTCTCTTTCATTTTTCTGTTGATTTCCCCAAAAATATTTACTTGCAGTTACTTTTATCGAGAGAGGACTCCAGAAATCAGGTCTTTTTACATTTGGCTGCGTAAAGATGATTTTTCCTTTATCATCTGTTACACTCACATCCTCACTAATCCATTTTATAGGATTTCCATTAATATCAAAATAAAAAGGATTTAATCCCTCTTTGGTGAAATATCTTTCAATTAATGAGAATGTATTATTCAGAAATTCGCTTTTTATTTTCTTCTTTAGGCTATATCCTTCCAAGTTGTCTTTTAACAAATTTCCATTTTCAGATTCTTTAAATAATTCTTCGTTTGTCATTTTTTATTCAGTAAGATATTTATTTCTTTTTTAAAGTCCGTAATATCAGTAAATTCTTTATAAACTGAAGCAAATCTTATGTAAGCAATTTTGTCTATTTTCTTTAATTCGCGCGACACCATCTCCCCTATTAACATACTTTTTACTTCTTTTCCTTTTTTTCTTAATTTTTCTTCAATTACACTTATCATTTTATCAATTCTCTCCGCGCTTACAGGTCTCTTTTCGCACGCCTTCATTATTCCCTTCCTTATTTTCTCCGGATCAAATGTCTCTCTTCTTCCATCCTTCTTTATAACTCTCAGCTCTGGAGATTCAACACACTCTCTCGTGTTAAACCTTTTTGAGCATTTTAAGCATTCTCTTCTTCTTTTTATAGTGCCCTCTATGTTTCTCTTATCTATCACTTTAGTTTCATTGCCAAAACAAAACGGACACCTCATTATTTTTATACACAATAGATTGTGTTTTTTTTTAATAAACCACAATCTTTTGTATTAACTTAATTTTTTAGAATTGTGAATATTTAAATATTTCTACAATTTTTTTCTTTTCGTCGAAAAAATTATTAAAAAATAAGTGTGAAATTTTTAAGTAACAAAAAATAAAAATTATCTAATTAATAATTTTTTTCCGAATATTTCAAATCGGACAAATAAACTTCAATAAAAAATAGAAATATTAATAAACTATGATTAATATAAAACTTTATGGAAATTATTAATTTTTCCGATTGGGAGAAAATAGATCTTCGCGTTGGCAAGATAGAAAGCGTTGAAGATGTAGCTGGTGCCGATAAGCTCTATAAGTTGATTGTGAATATAGGCACTGAAAAAAGAACAGTTTGTGCTGGATTAAAACAATATTATAAAAAAGAGGACTTGATAGGAAAAAAATGTGTTTTCTTTGCTAATCTTGCTCCAAGAAAATTACGAGGAATTGAATCTCAAGGAATGTTGCTCGCTGCCGTGAATGAAGATGAATCGAAAGTCGTTCTTGTAACTCCTGAAGAGGATATTGAAGTGGGCGCGCGAATTAGATAAAAAATATTTATAAATATAAAAAACATTTTGATTTATTATTCTCTCAATTTAAAATTTTTTTAAAGGATGTTTGGTATCTTTTTTATATTTAACTTTTAGCAAAATTTAAAAAGAGCATTATCCTTTTCTAATAGAAAAAGGAGGGAATATGGCAAAAACAAACACTCAAATAACAAAGAAAGTGCCAAAAACCGTTCAGCGATCCATTACAGCTGTTTGGGAACTAATTGCTTGGTTGACAGGAGTTTTAGTTTCTCTTGCTGTTGGATTTGGTATGATTGGTGAAGGTGGATCTCCAACATTGGATATACCTTTTATACCTGACGCAGTTATCGTATTTGCTGGTTGGGTTGTGGTGTTACTAACAATAGCAGGAGCACTTATTGCACTTATAGATAAGATAACCGGTTAAATTTCATTTTTTTATTTCCTATTTATTTTCTATTAATTTTTTTAAAACCAGTGTATTTCCATAAAGCTTTTGGTATCTTAATTGTTCCGTCTTTTTGTTGATTGTTATCTACTAAACAAACAATCATTCTTTCTGTTGCTATTGCGGTATTATTTAATGTATGAACAAACTTCATTCCGTCTTTAGTCTGATACTTTATATTTCCTCTTCTTGCTTGATAATCAAGACAATTTGAACATGAACCTAATTCTCTAAATGCATTATGGCTGGGAAACCATCCTTCAAAATCAATTGTTTTTGTTGGAACTCTTCCCATATCTTGTGAGGACAATACAACTATCCTAAAAGGAATTTCAAGTGCTTTTAATAATTCCATAGAATTATTAAGAATTAAGTCAAATTCTTTCCAGGAATCCTCTGGTTTGCAAAATACAAACTGCTCTATTTTTTCAAATTGGTGTGTCCTAAAAATTCCTTTTGTATCTTTTCCATGAGATCCCGCTTCTTTTCTAAAACAAGGTGAAATCCCAGCAAACCTCATTGGAAGCATATTCGGATTTAACACTTCATTAAGAAAATAAGCATTTATGGCATGTTCTGCTGTGCCAATAAGATATAAGTCTTCGCCTTCAATTTTATAAATCATCTCTTCAAAAGCCGCCAAAGGAATTGCACCAGAAAGCGCCTCTTTTCTTAACATATAAGGGGGTTGTATTAAAGTAAATCCTTTTTCCTTCAAATAATCAATTGCAAAATTAATTATTGCAAGATTTAATTTAACCAGTTCTTTTTTTAAATAATAAAATCTTGAGCCAGCAACTTCAGAGGCTTTTTTTGTATCAAGCAAATCAAGATTTTCTAAAATATCGGAATGATCCTTTAGTTTAAAATCAAATTTCGGAATTTTTCCATATTCCAATATTACTTTGTTTTTTGATGAATCTCCGACAGGCACACTTTCATCTACAATATTCGGAATCTCTCTTAATAAAGAGTCTCTTTCTTCTTTTATTTTATTCATTTCTGCTTCTTTTTTTTCCAGAAGAGAAGGAATCTCTTTTGCTTCTTTTAATAAATCTTTAACATCTTTTCCAATTTTTTTTGCACTATTTATATCCTGTGAGATTTTATTTCTTTTCGCTCTAAACTGGTCAACCTCTTCCTTTAATAAACGCCACTTTTTATCCAACTCAATAATTTTATCTATGTCTTCAGTAGGAAGATTTCTTTTCTTTTGACTTTCTTTTATTTTCTCAGGTTCATCTCTTATTAATTTTATGTCTATCATATCTATTTTAGAAAAATTGCTTATTTAAATTTATATTTTTAAGAGTGTTATGCGGGAGGTAGGATTCGAACCTGCGCATGCACTAAGCAACTGCCACCTCAAGGCAGCCCGTTTGACCACTCCGGCACTCCCGCACAAATTTATTTAAAAGATGTAATTTATATATTTAATTAATAATTCTCTTACTACACTAAATATTTAAACTATTTTTTATTTTTTTAATAATGAAGAAAAACATAATTTTCTTGCTTTTAATATTATTTTTTCTTATATTATTAATTTTAATTCTTTTATATAAATCAAAAGAGATCTCTTCAAGCCCAATGGAAAATCTATCAGAATGCAATGTTCTTCAATTTAGTTCTTATTCTGCGATAAACATTGTGTTCTTAGCAGATAAAAAAACCGCAGAGAAATATGCGGATTTTTTATTTAAAATATCCCCCTTTGACAAAAATAAAGACAAGTTTAATTTATATTACATAGATACTGATTTTGAATGCTCTTTTTATAAAGATACCTCTCTTTTTTGTTATTCCAAGGATATATTAAAAAAAGCATCTTCCTGTCCGGCCGACTATATTTTTGCTTTAAAAAAAGAAAAAAGAGAGATAAGAAGCACAAGTTACTTAAATTTAATGAGTTTAAACCTAAATCATCCAATGGTTGTTTTACATCACGAATTTGGTCATTCTTTTGCTAATTTGGCTGAAGAATATGTTCCTGCCGAAGTTCCTAAGAATTCAAGGAATTGTGTTGATTCTTGTGATAGATTTGATATAAACAATGGTTGTTTCAAAGGATGTTCAGAACAGCACCTTTATCGTTCTATTGAAAACGGCATTATGCGCACTCTTTCTTCTAATTCCTACGGAATATTTAATGAAAGAATTTTTTCTCAATTATTAAATAAATCGGAATCATCTTTAAAAAATAAAATTACAGGAGAAATAACATTAGAAGATGGTAATTGTAAAGAGCAGAAGTATATTTTAGCTCCATGTTCTTATAATCCTGAAACAGGTGAGATAAAAATATTAGAACAGCATGTTGAGAAAGGTTGTGCTGGCTCAAATGGAAATGGACCCCTTTCTTACGCACTTATGGCAGAGGATAATCGGTTAATCGAAGGTTATTTTAATCAACCTATACTCTATACAGACCTTCCGAATGAAGATGGTTTATTAAGTGGAGAAACTTATCCTTCAAGAGAATTTATTTTACGATTGCCTTTTATAAAAAATGCAACAAAACTCGCTATCTATAACGAAAACAAAACAGAGATAGCAACAATTAAATTAAATATAGGTTCAACACCATGTAGAATAAAATGAAGTTGATAACTACAAAAAAAGCTTATTCTGGAATTATTGTAACTGTTTTATTAATTTTAATTGTTTTAGCTTTCATTTCTCTCCTATTCTTATATCTAAAAGAGACAATAAAACCATTGGAATCTCCAATTAATTGTATTGGTTATAAACTTGAAGATTTATTAGAAATAAATTCCCTATGTTTAAATAAAGAAACAGGAGAACTTGAGATTGAAATAGAAAGAGGCATAAACAGCAATATAAAAAGTTTTAGTTTGATTATTTATAATGCGACAGAAAAAGCTGAGTATTCATGTAATGCCGATTGTCCGGCTTGCGATTTATTAAATAAAGGAGAGACAAAAAGATACTTCTTAAAAACCATTAATTCTCCACAATTTGTAGAGGTCTTCGCTGATAATTGCTTTATTGAAAAAAGAATAATAATCTTCTGTTAAATTTCATTTTAGTTTAGATTTCATTTCTTTCTTTGTTTTCTTTAAATTTTTTATTAAATATTCTAACGCAATTAATATGCATAAAAGAATAAATGCTTTGATTATGATATATCCTATATCAAACTCATCTCTAAAAAATTTATTTGATTCTTCTTCATCAATGGGAGATTTCATTATTTCTTGATTTTCTTTTATTTCTTTTTTTATAGCAGAAATATAAATTTTTGCGCTATCATTTCTTACCTCTATAATTCTTATAACTAACTTAAAAGAAGAGTTCAAATCAATAGTGCTCTCTTCTCCTTCTTTAATCCTTATAATAATCGGTTCGCTTCTTATAACAAATATGCAATCTCCAGATTCAATGCCATTAAAGAAGATAGAATGCGTTTCGTTATTTTCAAATCTAAAATAAATGTTGTCTCCAACTTTTATCTCAAAAAAATCTCCACGAGAAGAAATTATTGCTGTTTTATTTTCTAAAATTGTCTTATTTTCTTCTTTTAATAAGCTATTTGCCCCTATGTTTAGATTATTTTGTGAAGAACTGCTTCCACCACCAGAATATGAAGAAGATGAACTTATTGATATCATTCTTTCTTCAGAGCTTCCTGTATTCCCTATATTGTTTGTGCAATTAATTCTCCAAAAATATGTCCCTTTATTTAGATACGCCTCAAACATTTTATTTGAGGTATTTGTTATATTTAAATCAGATCTTATTACCTCTTTGTTAATAATCAAATCACATTTGTTAATATTTTTATTGCTTGTTATATTATAATAAAATTCTATATTCGCTGGCGAGGTTAATGTATAGTTGTCTCCGGGAGAGATTAAGTTTATAATTGGCCTTTCTTTATCAATAGAGAAATTTATTATCTCGCTTTGATTCATATTTCCAGCAGTATCATAACAAAGAAAACTTATATTATGTTCTCTTTCTTCAATTGATTCATTTTCAAAAATAAATGTACTTCCATTTCCTAAGAAATTAAAATATGAATCATCTAAAATGTAGGAGCAATTTCCTTCTTCATTTATTGTTAAATTAATTTTTAACAATCCAGAAATTGAATTATTTAAAGGAGAAGATACATTTAATAAAGGCGAAGTTATATCATATTCAAAACTATTGTTTTCTTCGGCAAACCCTTGATATTCTTCCGTTGAAAACAGGCAATTCCAATAATATACTCCTTCTTTAGTAAAATTATACTGAAAAGAACTTATGTTATTTTTTCCGCTTATTGTTTTATTTATTCTATCAATTAATTGTGAAGAAGAATTCCATATGTAAAATGTAACATTTATCAATGAATCGCTTGAATTTGCCCCGCAAAAAAATGTAATGTTTTTATTAGATTTTCGGTTCTCCGTTAATAGCGAGACATTTAATAAAATTATTGAAAAACTAAAATTTGTATTATAATAGTTAATATTATTATTTAAATCAGTAAAAAAGCAATTCCATTTATATTTGCCTTCTTCAAGCGTGACATTTTTTTCAATATCTGCAAAAGAACCAGCAAGATTCTCCGAATAAAGATAAGAAACGTCATTGCTTGAATTCCACACAATAATTGAAGCATCTCTTAAATAAAGGTCAGAAGCATTACATCTCAAAGAAACATTATTTCCTTTAATTATATTAATTAAATTTAAAGGAGATAAAAGAGAAACATTTGGTTTATTTATATCGATTGAAATAAGAGCATTAAATAGGTTTATTCTGCTGTAATTTAAATTGCTCTCTGAATCATATATTTTTAAACCAGTGTTATTTAATAACGATTCAATATCCTTCGGCGTCATCTCTCTTCTGTTTATCTCTAAATATTGATTAATTATTGCAATTGCGCCGGCCACATGCGGAGTAGCCATAGATGTTCCAGAACTATAACCATATGAACCGCTGATTAAAGTAGAATAGATAGAGCTCCCCGGCGCGGCTAATTTAACCATATAGTTTCTATTTGAAAATGAGGATATTATATCTTGTTTTGTTGTAGAGGCAACAGGAATAGCATTTTGAATGCATGCTGGCGCCGAGATTCCGTCTGTATGATATTCATTCCCGCTCGCTATAACAACACTTATATTTTTTGTGACGGCTTCATTAATTGCTGCAGCAATTGATGGAAAACTATCATCGCAAAAAGAAGAATATTTTTGTCCATCACCTATGCTCATACTTATTACTTTAATATTAAACTTTTCAGAATTTTCTATACACCAATTAATTGAAGAAATTATTCCAATTTCAGATCCAACTCCGTCCGAATTAAGCGCCTTTAAAGCAACAATCTTCGAATCTTTTGCAACACCTTTAACATAACCGTTTGCAACAGCAATTCCTGAAACATGTGTACCATGGCCATGGTCATCCATCGGATCTTCATCATTATTTACATAATCATATCCGCCTATTACTTTGCAATTTGAACTCTTATTGTTATTGCCAAAACAACCGCCCAAATCAGGATGCGTATAATTAATACCAGTATCTATAATACAGATTGTTTGATTAAAACCACTAAGATTAATTGAAGATTCAATTGAAGACCATGCCATTGTCGCATTTATCAGCGGGACAGAATCAAATAATGAAATTTTGAACAATTTTTCTTCTCTTATTTTTATTCCTTCTATTCTTGAAATTAGTTCCAAATCGCTATAATTTGCTTCTAAAAAAACAACTCCATATTTTTTAAAATCTTTTTTTATTTTTTTTTGAATTTTATTTGGCAGAGCATTTTCTTTGTTTTTTTCTAATTCAACGACAATCCTGACAGAATGTTTTTTTGCTTCATCCATAATTTTCTTTGGGACTTTTTCTTCTTGTAATGCATAAACAAAATTTATAATAAATAAAATTAATAATAAAATTGTTATAAAAAAACCGATTATTTTTAATTTTATTTTCATTTTATCTTAATTCACTTAACAGCCCGTTCTTTGCACCAATTTTATTTATTACAGCAGAGGCTTCTAAACATCCATAATCCAAACAGGTTTCTATTGATCTGTTTTTTATTATTCCATATATAAATCCAGAAGCAAAAGCATCTCCGGCGCCAGTCATATCAATCGGTTTAATTTTTTTTACGACTTTTTTATGGACTTTAGCTCCATCAAAAGCATAACAAGGATTTGCTCCATCAGTTACTACAAAAATGCCTTTACTATATTTTTTTAACATATAAAATGATTCTTTTATGTCTCTTTTATTTGTTAGAGCAAACAATTCTTCTTTATTTAAAATAATTATATCAAGGCATTTCAAATAAGATGATAGTTTCTTTACACCATATTCTGCAAGATATAAACTTATATTTGCCGCAATCTTTATTTTATTCTCTTTTCCAAATCTTGCTATCTCTTTTATTGTGTTAAAACTTCTATTGAGCATCGTTCCAAGAAAAAGCCAATTTGTTTTAATCTTTGTTAGATTTATGCATCTTAAATCAAGTAAGTTATTTACTCCCTTATAAGATAATATTGTGCGGTCATTATCGCCCATTAAAATTATAGAGTAGCCGCTATTCCCTTCTCTTACAACTCCAAGAAATTCTACTCCTTCTTCATATAACTCTTTTAAAATAGTCTCCCCATTAATATCAGTTCCAATCACACCAATAAAACCCGTCCTTAATCCAAGTTTAGAGAGAGCAACCGCCGTATTTGTTCCAAAACCGCCCGTTGAAAAATAAATCTTGTCAATTAATTCTTTTTCTCCAAGATGATAACAAATATTTTTATTGTTCTTGTGTTTTTTTATTTTTTCTTCTGTTTTTATAAAAACATCAATTGTGGCGCTTCCTATGGTAATTATATCAAACATTTTTCCCTCTATTTTATAGAAAAAAATGTTTATCTATCTATTAAAATCTTGCTACTTTTATAATTCTTTAATATAACTATTAGATTCCTTTAAAAACTTATATTTTAGATAGAGTTCTTCTACTCTTCTACTGCAAACAAAGTTATGTTGTCTAAATCCGCCACCAAAACTTTTTGGAATATGTAGCAGTTCATGTATTATGACTTTTTCTTGTTCTTCTTTCGGTAATTTATCAAACCTCTCAAGAAACTCAATAGCATAAAAAGGCTGTGCCCTCATTGCTTTTTGCATAAGTTTTCCAAGTGCATGGCATCTTGCTATAACATTCCTTGAAGAAGAACCAAAACTTCTTATGCATTCAATTCTATTTAAATCAAGATGGTCCATTTTTAAAATTCCTGCGATACTAACCAATTTATCTTTTAAATCAGGTGCGTAGTCATATCTCATAGGCAATCTATTGTATTCATCCTTTAAAAAAGTTTATCACCTAAGTTTAAAAACTTCTATTCTATATTAATTCTATGAAATATCTTTTTGTTTTAGGAAGAAATGTGGAATTATCAAAGATAGAAATTATTTGTTATTTTGAAAGAATAAAAAGAAAAATCAATAGCCTTGAGTTAGTTGAAAACGGGCTTTTAGTTGATTTGGGAGAAGAAGAGGATTTAGACATAAAAAGAGCCTTGCAGGAGCTCGGCGGTTGTATTGCAATAGGAAAGGTTCTTTTTGATTTTGAAGAAAAAGATATGAGAGAAGCATTAAATAAGAAAAATATTTATTTTGACAAAGAAATTAAATTCAACTATTCAATTTTAAATTTTTCAAGAAAGGATTTTTTCTTTAAAATTTGTGATTTAATAAAAGAAAAATTTAAAAGAGAAGGTCTTAAAGCCGTATTTAGAAATCCAAAAGGCAGAATAAGAAGCCAGGCAGGAGATTTATTTTTTGGCAGTCCAAAAAAGCTATCCAAAATAACAAAAAATTATTTCTTATTTGGAAAACAGAGATTATCTTTTGGAATATTAGAAGACATAATAGAATCTCGATTAATAGAAAAAAGAGATATGGAAAAACCAGAAAGAAGAACAGCTCTTGCCATCTCTCCTCGTCTTGCAAAAATCTTAATTAATCTTTCCGGGATAAGAGAAGCCGAGACCTTATTAGACCCTTTCTGTGGTGTGGGAGTGATACTTCAAGAAGCTCTTTTACAAGGAATAAATGTTATAGGAATAGATATTGATGAAAAAGCAATTTCTTCAGCCAAAAAAAATATTGACTGGCTTAAAGAGAACAGCAGAATAGAAGCAGAATATACATTAATTAAGGGAGATTCAAGAAAAATTAAACTTAATCAGAATTTTGATTCTGTTTGTTTTGAACCGCCTCTTGGAGCTCTTCTAAAAAAAGCGATAAATAAAAAAGAAGCCGAGATATATCTTCTTTTATTTGAAGAGACTTTAATAAAAGTTTTGATTAATATTCGAAGTATGTTAAAGAAGAAAACCAGAATATCTTTCACCGCACCTTATCTTCTTGTTGAAAAGAAAAGGGTTGGTTGTAATATAAAAAAGATATGTGAAGCAACATCCTTAAATCTTTTCTCCTTAAACTCTAAAGAAGTTCATATGCAAGAATTTAGAGATAATCAATTGGTAGGTAGAGAGATTTTTGTTCTTTCTAATTTTTAAATTTAAAAAAAAGGAGAAGCTACAAAATAAAAAAAATAAAAAATAAAAAAATTAATAGTAGCTTTCTCCTAACTCTTCTGATCTTTTAGGTTTTTTTGTTAACAGCACTATCAGCACAATTAAGAGAACCACAAAAATAATTGCAAGGACAACAGTTAAAAGAACCGTTGTATCCATCGCAAGGATTTTTGTTCCTTCTGCATTTATGAAGAAGGTCTCTTTTCCGATAGTTTGTCCGTCAGAGTTTATTTCTACATCAAAGCTATGTTTTCCGGCCTTATTTGCCCATGCATTTAACTTAACTGTCTTGCTTTCTCCAGCAGGAACAGCAACTAATCTGTCTTCCATCTCTAAACTAACCTCTTCTGGTGAATCAACAACAAAATCGTATAATTTGATTTTGTCGCTTGGATTAACCAAGGTTATGCTAAAGGTGGTCTTTTCATTTACAGCAACTTTCTTGCTTGTAGATGATGGAGCAACAATGCTTTTTTCATCTTGTGCAATAACAGCAACTTTTCTAGTTGCTATTGCCACAGAATCTTCATTAAATGCCTGCACTTCAACAGAATACAAATTTGTAGCTGCTTTAGCAGGTATTTTCAAGAAGACTCTTTTTTCGATTGTGTCGTCTCTATCTGAATCTTCTCCATCTATTGCAAGAAGATCTCCGAAATAGCTTCTTTCCTCAACACCAAGAGAAGGTATCTTAATAACAACAAAGTTGTCATCAGATTTATACATTCCTCTGTTCTTCAATACAACAGTTACAGGAAGTGTATCTCCAGCATTGACTTTATTGTCCATTATTACATCAAGAATCTCTATTTTATAAGATTCTCTTTGGACAGTCAAGTCAATTTTTCTTTCTGCTTGGGCTAGGATTCCTCTTTCTCCTTCAATTACGATGTTAAGCTGAACTATTTTATCTAGTTGCTTTATACTTGAAGGATTTTTTATATAAAGAGTTTTGCTGTAGGTTCTACCGCCTAAAACTTCAAATCTTTCAGTTACCTCAGCGTACTCTTTCTGTCCAGAGATCCAAGCTTTAACTCTGACATCGCTTGCAGAAGTGTTTGAAACAAAGGTTACTCTTACTGGAAGAGTTTCATCTACAAAAGATGCAACATTTGTTCCATCTTCTATAGTAACTCCATTAACCTCTATTACCAAACTCTCCAATGCATTTGCAAATGACATTGTTAGCAATGCCATTACAAGTGCTGCAACAAAAAACACTGCTTGTTTTTTGGATGTCATTTTCATGTTTTAAATTTAGTTAAAATAACATTGTTTTATGCCTTTTTAAACTTTTTGGTGATAACAAAATTGTAATAATCATAGAGTAATAAAAAAATAAAAAAGTATATAAATGGCATATCACACTATACTAAAGTATACCAAATTAAAATGAACAAGGATAAAAACAAAAAAACAGGAACTACCACAATTAAATTAGCAACTGAAACCAAGGAAAGATTAGATAAACTAAAAGAATTCAAAAAAGAAACATATGATGAACTAATTCAGAAAATTCTTGAAATATTAAATTATTGCATAGAAGAGCCAGAAAGAGCTAAAAAAATACTTATCTTAATAAGTGCACGTAGCAAAAAGATACAAAAGAAAATAAAAAAGAAAGTATCTAACTTCTTTTAATCTCTTTGTTATAAATCTGAATTCCAAGTATGCTATCTTCAATAGGATAAGGAGATTCATTTATTATCGTTATATCTCTATCTTTTGGTAAATTAGTTAATAACTCTTCCCATTCTTCTTTCTTTGTTTTTTTATGGCTTTTCTCTCCTTTATCCCCGTATTCTATTCCAGAAAAATGACAATGAACTTCTTTTTCTTTAAATAAATTAAATATCTTTTCATACTTTACTATTTTTTCTCTTGCAAGAATATGTGCGAAGTCAATACAAAAAGAGCATCCTGTCTCTTTGACTAGTTCATGTATCTCTTCCAAGCTTCCAAACACATTTATCTTTCCTGTTGTTTCCGCAGCAATTTTTATTTTCCATTTGTTTTTCTTTATTTCTTTCATAATTTCCATAACTTCCTTCTTAATTATTTTAAAAGCACTTTCTTTATTTTTTCCATAAAAGCCTGGATGAAAAACAACCGCTGTTGCACCAAGAGCCTCTCCAATTTCGCAACAATCAATAATTCTTTTTTTTGAGGATTCTCTTTTTTCAATTTCTTCTGAATTCAGATTGATATAGTATGGAGAATGAATAGACAACTTTATTTTACATTCTTTTGCTTTGTTTTTTATTCTTTCAGCATCATATCTGTTTTTTATATAAATCCCATAAGTAAAAGCAATTTCACAAGCTTCAAAACCAAGCGATTTATATTTCTCTAAGGTTTCTTCTGCCGTATTTACTGGTCCTAGTCCCGCCGGTCCAAATTTTATTAATCCCATGATATTATATCTACCTTTGTTGCCCAACTGAAAGGTATGTTAGATATATCCAAGTAGTCTATTCCTAAATCTTGTTCAGGAAAGAGGATATCTACCTTTCCATTTTTATCAAAATCAAGACTGGACAGCGCTTCGAGAACAGCTAAGTTTATTGCATCATTTTCATCTGCATTTTCTATTTTTTCTTCTGTATAAAAACAAAGATTCTCTCCGGTATAATTCCTTGGTATTATATATGTTGCTTTTTGTCCATCTTCAAAATCTATTTTCCATATACAACCTACGGCTTTTGCAACAATCGGCGAATAAGTCATTATGTCCTTTGAAACCGTGTAAATAACCTTATTTGCAGAAGAACCCTCGCTTATATTATCTCGAGAAACGCCTGTGTAAATTTCAATATTATTTTTTTCATTAATTAATGGGGCGGGTAGATAAATGAGATAGGGGTCTCCCAAGTCTAAATATTCCATATTATATTCACTTAAATTGTAAATTGTGTTGTTATTCAATTTTATCAAAGATGTCCACTTTGAACCGGAATAAGAAACGGCCTTCGCTTCTATAAGAGAAGTATTCTTTGGAATCTCAAAATAGCCGGTAACATTATTACTAAATATTTTTTCCAATGTTATTTTTAACCCATAAGGGGTGTTTTTTGTTTGATTATAATTAAATTTAATATAGGAGTCAGGATAAAGAAGCATTTTATCAGTCATATTTACAATAATAGTTTGCTCATATGTTGTTGCTTCTATTATCTTTCTTGCTATCTCTTGATAGACTTCCGTTATCTTATCTATATCGCTGTAATAATAAGTTCCATTTCCACATTTTGCAATTTCTTTTAAGGTATACTCATCGGTAAGAGGACCAAAACCAACACTATAAACTCTTATTCCGTATTTGTTATATGCATCGCATGCAGCTTTTATAGAGTCATTTATTGGAATGTTAGTTCCTTGTTCATCGCATATTCTATTTGCTATTCCGTCGCTCATTACTATCATAAATCTTGATTTGTTATTGTTTGAATTTAAGAGAAATTCTTTAACAGCCCTATTTATACCACAACAAATACAGGTTCCTCCTGACGCCAACAGCGAATCTATCTTGCTCTTTAACGAACTAGAACTATTTGATAATGTATGAAAATCATTAGGAGAGTCTGCATAATCTCTATAAGCTGCGATTCCGACTCTTTTTTTATCACTATCGTTTTTAAAAAATTCATCAATAAAACTTTTGCTTGCATTCTTTATTTCATAAATCCCTCCTGTGCAATTTCCTGAACATTTCTCGCATATCTCTTGATTATTTGAGCAATAATTAAACAAGCAGCAAAGAAGTTTATAGTTTATGCATCTACCACACATACTTCCCGATAGATCTGTTACAAGCATAACATCAACATCTTTTTTTATAGTTTCATTTTTATATAAAATGCTTCTATTGCTTATTCCAATTCTTATAGGGGTTGTCTTTTTTGATAGTTTAGAATAATTAAGAAGAGTTGTTAAATATTCATTACTAAGCAAGAATTCTTTATCTTCTCCACTTGTATTTCCTTTAAAGATTGTTTTGTTTCCTATACTCAAAAATATATCTAAGGGGCTGTTAAATTTTAATAGAATTTCCATTTCATTCAAATTTTCAGGGATATAAAAGCTACCATATATATTTATTGCGCCCTCAATACCAGGAAAATTGTAAGTATTATCCAAAAAAATTGGGGAAGTTGTATTTAAATAACTAATTTTTATATATCCCCCAGCAATGTGAAGATTTTCTGCCACAAATTCTATTTTATTTATGCCTTTATTAAGATTTGAAATATATGCATCAAGAGAATATTTTCTTGGAATTAAATTAGAGCTAGAATTACTGTAGTGGCCCGAATATTTTTCATTTATGTAAATGTCAAAATCTTTATTTGTTCCAACTTCAATTAAAACTCCGGTTATCTCTCCGCTATTATTAAATTCCACGCTTATGTTTCCTTCTCCAATATACCCTCCAAAAAAATAATAATCCGTATTAATTGAACTTTTTAAAAAAGTTCTTGCTGAATAACCTTTTGTGCTTTCTCCTTCCTTAATTCCGCTCACAAACTGTTTTGAGACCTTTATATTCCTTGCATTTTCTAGTGGTGTTTTATTCTTCATGTATATTAATTGATTTCCATACCATATTCCCATATTTTCTTTTATTTCTATTTTAGATAGAATTTCTTCTGTTATTTTTTTTGCGGTATCTACATCATTAACATAAAATTCACCTATCGCTTCTAATACAGAGAGGTTTGGATTTTTTATTATTTGATTTTTCTTCATCTCTTGGATATAGGAGTTATTAACTTCGCCGATTTTTAGGTTAGATAAAACTTCCATTATATCTTCCGTGACATAATCTTCTCTTTTGTAATAATCGCTTATTGGAAGAATAAGTAAGATAATAAACAATAAAGTTATCAGCGCGATTAATGCGTCTGTACTAAAAAACAAACCCTTTTTTAACATTTTTACCCTTTTATAACAGCAAGAGGTTTTAGTCGAGCTACCAAGTTTCCGATTCCTAAATCATGTGATACTCTTACCACTTCATTAACATCTTTATATGCTAAGGGAGCCTCTTCGCTTAGCCCTTTTATATCACATATTCTTATCTTTATATCATTCTTTTCCAATTCATCTTTTATTTTTTGAGGAGACAAATTCTTTATCGCCGCGCTTCTTGATAAAATCCTGCCTGCGCCATGTGCTGTTGAGCCAAAAGAGATTTCTTCTGCTTTTTTTGTTCCAACCAATACATAAGAAAAGGTTCCCATTGAACCCGGAATTAAGACTGGTTGTCCAATATCTATATAATCTTTCGGTATTTCTTTTCTTCCTGGTCCAAAACTTCTCGTAGCGCCTTTTCTATGAACACATAATTTTTGTTTTTTTCCATTTATCTCAAATTCTTCAAATTTGGCTATATTATGTGCAACATCATACAATATTTCTATTTTTATTTTTGGAAAGAATTTAATAAAGCACTTTCTTATTATTTCTGTGATAATCTGTCTATTAGCAAATGCAAAATTTGCAGCAGAAGCCATCGCGGCAAAATAGTCTTTGCCTAATTGAGAATTAACTGGGGCGCAAATAAGCTCTCTATCTGGCAGGTCAGCCCAACCATATTGTTTCTCCATTTTTTGTATATAATCAGTAGCTGTTTGATGCCCGAGCCCTCTTGAGCCAGTATGAATCATTATTGTTATCTGTCCGATTTCATTAATTCCAAATCTTTTTGCTATCTCACTATCATAAATCGTTTCAACTTTTTGTATTTCTAAAAAATGATTTCCCGCACCCAAGGTGCCAAGTTGATTTCTTCCTCTGTCTTTCGCTTTTTTGCTGACTTTCAATGCATCGGCCCCAGAAATTACACCCCTATCTTCTATTTTTTCTAAATCTTCTGCTTTGCCAAAGTTTTTGGAGACAGCCCATTTTGCCCCATTCAATAACGCGTTATTTAATTCTTTATCATCTAATTTTATGTTGCTTTTTTCACCTACACCAGAAGGAACTTGTTTGTATATTTCATTTAATACCGAGTTTCTGCTAAATGCAAATCTCTCTTCATTTATATTCGTCGTTAATATCCTAACTCCACAATTTATATCATAACCGACTCCTCCTGGGGAAATTATTCCTTCTTCGATGTCAAAAGCCGCAACACCACCGATACTAAAACCATATCCCTGATGTGCATCGGGCATCGCAATTGATTTTTCAACTATTCCGGGGAGCATTGCCACATTCCTTACTTGTTCAAGAGTTTTATCTTCTTTCATTTTTTCCAATAACTGCTCAGAAGCAAAAATAATGCAAGGAACTTTCATTCTTCCTTCTTTTGGAATTTCCCAGAGATTTTTCCCCAAATTTTTTAAATTAATCATATAATAACTTAGGAAAATTAATTTATTAATTTAGCGTTTATTAAAAAGCAAATCTCTTCATGCAATAATCCACAAGCTCTTCATCTTGTATTTGTCTTGTCTCTGTTTCTGTTCTTATCATAAAGATTTTTCTTCCTTCAAGATTAAGAAATATTTTCATATCGCTTCTCTTTATCTTGATATTGCAAACCATCCTTCCATTTATATCATCAAAGTTAATTGCAAGATAATCGCTTAAATGATTATAAAATTTTGGAGGAAAGTAAGGTCTTATTATTTCATCTATAATCATTCTTTTGTAAGCATCTTTATCATAGCCCTTTTCAAGTCCTTTTAATTTTTCTAAATCGTTTTGAATGCCTATGATCTCATAATTATCTTCATTTTTCTTTTCTTTCACTCCTATTATTAAATTGCCTCCGTCGCTATTAAGAAACGCCGCAATTGACTTTGCGATTATGACTTTAGATGCTTTTTGTTTATATGTGTGTAATTCATAAGATTTGCTTTGTTTTATCTCCCCATCACTTAACTTTAAACTCCACAACGCTTCGGATTTAAATTCAACTTTATAATTTTCACCTTTTTTTATTAACTCTTCTGTCTCATTTATAGTCTTTTCACTTAAAATTTTTTTAACTCTGCCGACTTCACCGCTTTTTAGCATTACCATTATTCCCTGCTCGTGAAAATCTTTTCTTGTTGCTATTTCTTCAACTATCCCCTTGACTGCTTTTTTGTCTTTTGTTAAAATCTCAACTTTCAACCCCTTTTTTATATTTTTTAGATATTTTTCTTCATCCATAATAAATTTTAGTAATAAGAATATAAAAGATTATTTGTTAAATTGTTGTTATTATCTTTTTTTCTTTTGTTATAACTATTGTATGCTCAGTTTGTGCAACTTTTTCTCTTCCTGCTTCAATTAGCTGATAAAATTGATTAACGATTTTTGCTTCTTCCAGTCTTTGTAAAGCAGAAAGTCCTCTTAATCCAAATTCTTTGTAGATCCATCTGCTGCAAAAGGGCAATGTTTTATATTTTTCAAGGATAAATAACAAAACTTTTCTTGCAAATTCATCTCTTACATTATTTATTTTCTCAACTTTATAAATTCCTGATTTTTTTCCATCTTTAACATATCCAAGGCCTGTTGTCGCGAATGGCTCAATTGCATAAACGCCCTCTTCAATCAAATAATTCTGTGAGTTATCTATATTTGGAATTACTATACCTGCATGTAAATTATATCTTTCAATCAAATGTCCAGAAAGATTCCATATCGACTTTTTTTTAAAAGAGTGAATTGTTTCTTCAATTACTTTTCCGATATCAGCCAATTTAACTCCTTCGTTTATTTTTTCACTTGCTTTTTTAACAGCCTCTTCACTGGCAAGAATTAATTCTTTATTTTTTTCAGATTCTTCTAAGTCAATGGAAAAAGCAGTATCTGCAATAAACCCCTCTATTTGAACACCGATATCAACTTTTAAAAGCCCGTTTGCAACCGCTTGCTCATTATAGTTTGGCGTGCAGTGTGCTGCAATTTCATTAATGGATAAATTCACAGGAAAAGCCGGCGCGCCTCCTTTTTCAACTATCTTATTTTCTATTTCCTCGGCAATTTTCAGGAGAGCAATGTCTTTTTTTATTATTTTTTTTGCATAATTCGAAACTTCCTTTGCAATAAGACCCGCAGTAACATATTTGTCAATTTCTTCATTTTTCATAAAAAGACAGAATTGCTTTTCTTTAAATAGGTATGCTTTTTAAAATAATAATTATAGGTATGATAAATATATTTTTAAAGTTTCTAATTTTTTATTAATTAGGCTCCGTAGCTCAGTCTGGTTAGAGCACTGGACTCTTAAAGAGATTGAGAAATCCAGGTGTCGGGGGTTCAAATCCCCTCGGGGCCATGCTTTTGTTTTTTTGTTATAACTGATTCAAGCTTATTTAGTCTCTTTTCTATTTCAACTATTTTTGTTTCGATATGTCTATTATTTATTTCTAAATCTCTATTTCTAGAATCAACAAAATCTTTTAAAAAAGCATCAAATAAAGTGCTAAGTTTCCCCCCAAAAAACCTAATTTTCTTTTTTGCTTTTTCCAAGTTTTCTTTATCCAGAGTTATATTTACTCTAATTTTCTTTTTCATACATACTTATACATACTTCAGTATAAAAACTTTTTTATAAGAAAGATTTAAATATCAAAGAGAATAAAAAAAATAATGCTTTCGAGAACAAAAATAAAATCAAGAATAGCAAGAAAGACAAATCCAGAACTAATTGAAACACTAAGAGAAGCATTAAAACACAAAGAATGGATAGAGGTTGCAAAGCTCCTGTCTAGTTCAAGAAGCAAATATTCATCAATAAATTTGTCCAAATTAGAGGAAGCAACAACAGAGGGAGACACAATTGTAGTTATAGGAAAGGTTCTCGGTTCAGGAAATTTAAATAAGAGAATACGAGTTTGTGCATTAGGATATTCAAAAGAAGCAAAAGAGAAATTGAAAAAAATAAAAGCCGAGATTGTCACAATTAAAGAGGAAATAAAAGCAAATCCAAAAGCCGAAGGCATAAAAATAATAAAATGAAAGAAAAAATAGTAATTGATGCGACAGATGCAACACTTGGGAGATTATGTAGCTTTGCTGCTAAACAGGCTTTAATGGGGAAGTTTATTGTCATTGTTAATTGCAATAATGCTGTGCTTACAGGCAACAAAAACTTTTTACTGAAGGAATACAAAGAAAAAATAGCTAGAGGAGGTTCTTCTCTAAAAGGTCCTTTTTATCCTAAGAATCCTCAGAGAATTGTAAAAAGAGTAATAAGGGGAATGTTACCTTATAAGCAGGAAAGAGGCAGAGCCGCCCTAAAAAGAATAATTTGTTTTAATGATCTTCCCAAAGAATATGAAAGTGTAAAAAAGATATATGCAGCCAAAGAAAAAAAAGTTCGCACCACAAAAATAAATGATTTACTAAAAAGCATATGAGGACAAAAAAATCAATTAAAGAAACAATAGAGAAAAACAAGAAAAAAGAAGCAATTATTGCAGGAAAGAGAAAAACAGCAGTAGCAAAACTCAGAATAAAAGAAGGCAACGGGGTGATCTTTTTTAATAATCTACCATATACAGAATTGCCATTATTTCATAAACTTGCTTTAATGGAACCATTAAGAATTTATGAACAAGTTGAAGGTGCTCTGCCAAAAAATGATTTTTTTATTAAAACATCTGGTGGAGGCAAGGAAGCACAAATAGAAGCATCTCGATTGGCAATTGCAAGAGCCCTTCTTTATATTTCCAAATCAGATAAACTAAAAAGAGCATTTATAAAATATGATAGAAACATGATTGTCAGAGATTCAAGAAGAAAAGAAACAAGAAAGCCAGGAGACTCAAAAGCAAGAGCAAAGAGACAGAAGTCATATAGATAACTTTATTAAAAAACTAAAAATTTAATTATATATTTCTTCATTTTAAATAGAGGGGTCGTAGTATAGCTTAGTTAGTATCGGCGCATGGGGTGTGTCAGGCCTGGGTGCGAATCCCAGCGACCCCACTTCAACAATATTTAAATAAAAAAATCTCTTTTATAACAGATAGCGAATAATTAAAATAACTAATATTATTAAAAATAAGACTATTAATCCGCCAATAATTATATTCTTTCTTAATTTCTCTTTTTTTCTTCTTTCTTCTGCTTTTTTATATGCTTCCTCAATTTCTCTTTTTTCTTTATCACTTAATCTGCTCTGATTTCCTTTTTGATATTCAAACCTCATAACTCCGCCTGTTTCAACAATTTCCGACATAATATTTTAAGAAACAATCATTTTTTAAATCTTTTTTATTTTATTTCTCTATGAGGAAAGAAAAAGTTGTAATTGCTTTATCGGGCGGTGTTGATTCAAGTGTTGCTGCTCTTTTGCTAAAAAAGCAAGGGTATGAACTAATAGGGGTGTTTATAAAAGGTTTCTCAGATGTAAAAAGTCTTAGAGGAGAGTGTGCATGGAAAGAGGAATTAAGATTTGCTAAGCAGATAGCATTTAAGTTAGAAATTCCTTTATGTGTTTTGGATTTTGAGAAAGAATATAAAAAAGAAGTAGTGAGTAAAATGATTCAATATTATAAAAGAGGATTAACTCCAAATCCGGATATTCTTTGCAATCAGAAAATTAAATTTCCTCTGCTTTGGGAATTTGCTAAAAGGATAAAAGCGGATTTTATCGCGACGGGCCATTATGCGCGGATAAAAAAAACAAATAATTATTTTGAAATTTTAATGGCGAGGGATAAGAAAAAAGACCAATCTTATTTTTTAGCTGGTTTATCTTCAGCCGATTTATCACATATATTATTCCCAATCGGGGATTTAACAAAAGAAAAAGTTAGACAGATTGCAAAGAAAAATAACTTTCCAAACTTTAATAAAAAATCAACAAGAGGCGTTTGCTTTATCGGAAAAATACAAATAAAAAAGTTTCTTGAACAAAAAATAAAAAACAGAAAAGGAAGAGTTGTTTCTTTTAATGGTGAAGTATTAGGAGAGCACCCTGGAGTTTTTTATTACACCATCGGACAGCGCGTCCGGCCAAACATAGGTATAACTATTACAAAGCCAAAAGGAAAAGAGCAGGAGAGGTGGTATATTGCAAAAAAGGATGTGAAAAAAAATGTTTTAACCATTGTTCCAGAAAATCACTTCTTATTAAGAAAAAAAGAGATTAAATTAAGAAATCTCCATCTAATAAACAAAGACGAGAATCCTGAAGGAAAAAAATTATTTGCAAGGATAAGAAATTTAGGGGAATTGCATTTAGGGGAGCTAAAAAAAATAAATAATAGATGGTTCTTTTTCCCTAAAATAGCAATAAAAGATGTAGCAGAAGGCCAGTATATTGTATTTTATGAAAAAGAGAAAGTTATTGGATGCGGAGAAATAATATGATTTTATTTAACTATAAAAGTTTTTATAGTTCAGTTGCCTTTTTAATTCATGGAATTTGATGAAGTAATAAAAAAAAGAAAATCTGTTAGAGATTTTAATGATAAAAAAGTAAGCTGGAAAGATGTCATTGACATAATTGATTGTGCCCTACAAGGACCCTTTGCAGGCAATATTAATAATTTGAAGTTTATTATAGTTGAAGATAAGGATATAATAAATAAACTCGCCGAATTTTCATCTCAGGACTGGATATCTGAAGCAAGCGTCGTTGTAGTAGTCTGTTCTGATGATTACTTTCTTGAAAATAAATATGGTTTGAGAGGGAGAATTTACTCAAAACAGCAGGTAGGAGCAGCAATAGAGAATATGCTTCTTAAAATAACTGATCTTGGTTTGGCTGCTTGCTGGGTCGGTGCTTTTATTGATGATATGGTAAAGCAGATACTAAAAGTTCCACAACATATACAAATAGAAGCTTTAATTCCGATAGGATATGAAAGAGGAACAACCCCAAAAAAACCAAAGAAGTCAATAGAATCTTCTATTTTTTGGGAAAACTGGGGAATAAATAAGAGACAAACACTATCCAAAGAACCTCCCTTAATTAATTATTCTTAATTTTACATTCTCTCAAGTTTTGATATTCTTTCTTCCAATGGAGGATGCGTAGAAAACAGGCTTTTGATTTTCCTTTTAAATGGATCAGAAATAAATAAAGGAGCAATCGCTTTTGAATATCTTTTGTTATCGCTTTCATAAACAGATTCATTCTTTATTTTTATTAAAGCATTTTTTAATCCTGGGGGATATCTCGTTAATTTTACACCCATTGCGTCTGCCCCATACTCTCTTTTTCTTGAAATCGCAAGAGCTACTAAATTAGCAAACAGCGGAGCCAAAATTGCCAGTATTATTCCAACCATAAATATTACTAAACCGGCATTGTTTTTATTTTCGCGATTATTCGAGCCAATACCAAACCAGAAACTTCTTAAAAACATTTGTGCTACAATTGAAATCAGACCAATAAGTATTGCAGTTAATGTCATAAATCTAATATCATAATTTGCTATATGAGACATTTCATGTGCAATAACCCCTTCTAATTCCTGTTTATTTAGTTTTTTTAAAGCGCCAGTAGTTATGCATATAACTGCTTTTTCCGGATTTCTTCCAGATGCAAAAGCATTAATTTGATTTGACTCCATAACATATACCTTAGGAACAGGAAGCCCTGAAGCAATAGCCATATTTTCAACAGCATGAAATAATTGAGGATGCTCTGCTCTTGAAGCAGGACGAGCATTTACAGAAGCAAGAGCAATTTTTTCAGCATTATAATATCCTATTAAAGTATAGCTAATTGAGATTATTATTGAGAAAATCATAATTATAAAAAAATAAGATGGATCAAGGATCATTGCTATTATATATCCGAAGAAAATAAAAAACGCAACTATAATTATCATTAAAACAGATGATTTTATTTTGTTTCTCTTTATTTCGTCTTCGAAAGACAATCTTTTCTTATTTTCCATTAAAAAACAAATTCAACAATGCTTATAAATATAACGTAAAATAGATTAATTTAAGAATTCTATTTGGTTTATTTTGGACTTTTCTATATCTTTTCAAATATCACTTTTGTCTTTGTTGGAATTTTTGACTTAATTCTCATTAATGCATTTTTAGCTATTCTTGCTGCCTTTTCATTTGCACAGGATATAAAAAATAATTCTTGTTTTGGTTCTACTATCGCAGCCCGACTTATAACTATTCCAAAAGATTGTGTCATCCCAGTAGAGATTCTATCTGCTCCTGCAACGCCTCCAGCACACTTGTTCTCTCTCTGAAGATGGTGCGGATAAATCTTTATTGCAAGAAAAAACTGATTATTTATTTCTTTTTCAAAAATCTTTGCTAAATATATTCTGCAAGCCTCAATTGCATTATCTCTTATTTGTCCTTTCTCTTCACTAATAAGTCTTATAATAAAAGGATGCTTTCCCTCATTATAATCTTTTTGATTTCCAAAAAAGAATTTTACGGTTTTGACATTTGGCACTGTTTTAATATATGCTTTGCTTTTGTTTCTTGATTTTCTTGAATAAGGTCTAACTATCTTCTTTGAATATGCGCCAGCCTTTCTTAAAGCCATTGTCCACTATCCTCCTTAATTAATTTATCTCTTGTTAAATTAAATTGTTCTTTTAATTTCATTTTATTCTCTAATTTCTATATTTGTCGTTATCGCTTGTCCCGGCAATCCTTTTTCAAAAATTGCTCTTACAAGACCTTTATTCCCATGAGGAGAAGCTATCTTCCCTTTTATTATCTTCCCGGCAGGAGATTTCCATTCTACTATTCTGCCAACAAACTTTTTTGCTTCTTCCCTATTCTTTAAGCCAATATCTAAAAGATAATGCTTTTCGTGAATTGTGTGTCTTCCTCTTCTAAACTGAACAATTATTCCTTCCATATTTTTTCTTAGAATAGAAGGTTTTTAAATCTTTATGCAAAGGATTTTGTGCAAATTAGAACTCAAAACTGTGTTGCTTGATTATTTAAAAATAGGTAATTTATTATTTTACTCGCACTTTATAGAACTATTTAAAAAAGAAACAATTTCTTTTTGTTTGCTTTTTAAATTTTGTTTTTGAGTCAACAGCAAATGCTTTTTAGAAGTTATTATTTTTGGCTCTTTATATAAATCTCTTGAAATTTATGAGGGGCTTATAAACTCTTTTAATAATATATTGAGAGTTATTTAAAATGATTAAATAATAGTAAATTTTTTATTTGAGATTTCACTTAAAAATTTTTCCGGAGTTAAAGAGTTTGCTATTGCGCTTGAAATCAGAACCCCATCACAACCAAGTTTAAAAGCATTAACAATATCCTCTTTATTTGAAATTCCAGCGCCACAAAGGAATTTCACATTTGTTTTTTGAAATAATGAAGCAAATTCCTTTATCTTTCTTTCTTTACGAGAAGTTATTGAAATCCCTTTTCCTATTAAATTCGGTTCTTCATAAGCAACTGCAAAAGGTCTCAATCTAATCAACTTTTTTGTTTCTTTTAATGAAGAAGAGCAAAGAATAATTTTTAAGCTTAATTTATTTGAAGTTTTAATCATTTCTTTTATTGTTTCATATCTTATAGGATGTTCCGAATGATTTAATAAACTTCCTTTTGCTCCTGCCTTTTTTATTGCTTCTGCTGTAACAAAACCAGTAGATAAAGGTGTTTTTTTATAATCAAAGTGTTGGGCAAAAATTTGAAGCCTTGTTTCTCTAACTAATCTATTTATCTCTGTTGAAGGAACACAAATAATTGCCTCTTTACAAAACTTTTCAACTAATTTAACTAAATAAAGAAGGCGATTGCCAAACGCGTAATTTTTGAAGTTAACTACAATCATTAATAAATATAAAATCTGCTAATTTTTAAATCTACCCAAAAATGGTTTTGTAAAGTTATCAAAATATAGAAAGGATAAAAATTGATATTTCTTTAAGATTTTATGGCTGTAAAAATAAAATTAATTGGTAATAAAATTATCCTAAAATTACATAACTCGCAAGGAGGAATTAGGATAGCTGATAAAGAAGAAATCATATAGCAAAACCAACCAAAGCCATTAATGAAGATAGATATTACATTGAGTGGATGATAACGAATGACGAAATAGGGGTATTATCAAAGCATTTATTCAAAACTCCTCTATCTTTAAGTCCTTTAACAAAATTTTTAGTACCCGAAGATGGTTCTAAAATTCTTATCTCTTTGTTATATGATTTATATTTAAATAATAAATCTAAAACTCTCTCTACACTATTTCTTTTTGCAAAATATTGCCCAAATACAAATTTTTTCTCTTTTTCCATCAAAGGATTATTTTTAGCCATCTTTTTAGTTATTTTGACTTGCTAAATATATCAAGTCAAGCCATTTATTTTTACCAAGATTTGTGTGGATAACCTGCCATTCGGGGCAGTTTTTATTTAATTTCTTATTGTGATTTTTCTTTGAGCCATTTCTTCTTTAATTCTAATAACTCATTATGTTTTTGTGAGTTTCTTTTGTGAATTAATAAGTTTTGTTTGGCGTGATGTTCTGAAAAACCTTTAATTTTCATTCCACATTCACACTCTATAATGTAAGATTTTTTTGTTTAACCATAACACACTATATAGGGTATGCTACTATATGGCCTTTCTATACTTCATTATATAGATTATATGCCGAAGATTTGACAAAATCCAAAAAATAATCTTTTTAAAGAATCAAAATCACCCTTTATAATTAATAATTCAAATAAAATGAAGAATTTAAAGATTTCAGTTATAATTCCAACATATAACAGGGCGTCAGAGATAGAAGCCACTCTAAGCTCTCTTCTTCTCTTTTTGGATAACATCCAAGAAGTTATAATAGTAGACCAAAGCACCAACAATAAAACAAAGAAGTTAATTGAGAAAATGCAGAATAAAAAAATAAAATACGTATATTCAAAAATACCCTCTATTCCTATTGCAAGAAATATTGGAGTTAGCCATATCTCTAAAAAAACACAATTAATTTGCTTTCTTGATGATGATGTTTCTATTTTTAAAGGTTACTTTGAAGAGATAAGGAAAGTTTTTGAAGAAAACTCAGAAGCAAAGCTTGTAGCCGGTTGGATATCCTCTCCAGAGCATACAAAATTGGAAAATTTATTGAAAAAATTGTTTTTTCTCGGCTATCTGGAAAACAAGGATAGTGCGCGAATAATCTCTGTTTATGGGAATACATATCCAAGAAAATTAACTAAAACAACAAATGTTCAGTGGACGCCTGGCGTGAATATGTGCTTTAAAAGAGATGTATTTGATGAACAGAAATTTGACGAGAATTTTCTTGGCTATGCATTGGGAGAAGATATTGACTTTACCTATAGACTCTGGAAAAAATATCCAAAAGGGGTTTTTTTGACACCAAATGCAAGGATTATTCACAGGGCATCTCAAATAGAAAGAAAACCGACAGAGGTTCTATCCTACATTAATCAGGTTGATCATTTTTATTTTTATTTCAAGAATTTAAGGGATAGCCTTAAATACAGATTGCTTTTTTTCTGGAATATTTTCGGAATCTCTATTTTAAGAATAGCACAATTCTTGCTTAAACCAAACAAAGACAACGGATTAAAACTAAAGTTTTTTTTTAAATCTCTTTTTTATTGCATAAAGAACTCAAATAAAATAAAAAAAGGGATATTAAGAGACTTTATAAAAAATGGTTGATTTTTAATTTGATAGTGAAATTAATAAATTCATTTATTTATAAGTTTTTATGATGTATGAATTAATTGCACCAGCAGGCGATTTTCCAAGTTTAATTGCAGCCGTAGAAGCCGGTGCGGATGCTGTATATTTTGGTTTAAAAAAATATAATCTTAGAGATAATGCGGGAAATTTTACTTTAAGTGATTTAAATGAGATTAATAAAATATGTCTCAATGTAAAAAAATATCTGACTTTAAATTCAATTATTTTTGATGAAGAGATTGAGGAGATTGAAGAAATAATAAAGAAAGTAAAAGGAAAAATTGATGCTGTTATCTGTTGGGATTTTGCAGTCATTGAACTTTGCAGGAAGCACGGCATTCCTTTTCATATATCTACGCAGGCATCTGTCTCAAATAAAAAAACAGCAAGCTTTTATAAAAAACTTGGTGCAAAAAGGATTGTTATGGCACGAGAATTAAATCTAAAACAAATAAAAGAGATTTCAAAAATTGTTGATGTAGAGTGCTTTGTTCATGGAGCAATGTGTGTTTCTATTTCTGGCAGGTGTTTTACTTCGCAGTTTTTACATGGCTTAAGTGCAAATAGGGGTAAATGTGCTCATCCTTGCAGGCGTGCTTATTTTGTTTTTGATGAAGAGGGCAATGAATTAAAACTTGAAAATAATAGAGTAATGTCTGCAAAAGATTTATGTACATTGCCCTTCATTGAAAAAATGAAGGAAGCAGGGATAAAGGCATTTAAAATTGAAGGAAGAAACAGAGGTCCGGAGTATGTATCAACCGTTGTAAAAGTTTACAAAGAAGCTTTAACAAAAAAATTGACAGCGTGCGAAATATCGGAAAAACTTAATGAACTAAAAAAAGTCTACAACAGAGGGTTTTCATCTGGATTTTATATAAAAATGCCAACATCGGATGATTTTTCAAGAACAGAAAATGGCGAAGCGAAAGAAAAAAAAGTTTATGCTGGAAAAGTAATTCATTTTTGGCCAAAAATCAGCGTAGCTGCTGTTCATCTTTTTGGAAATAGTTTAAAAATAGGAGATGAGATTTATATAATCGGCAATAAAACAGGTGTTAAAAGGGTAAAGATAAACACAATGGAAATAGAACATAAAAAAGTAAAAATCGCGGAAAAAGGTTCATTAGTAGGAGTTAAATTGCCTTATTGTAGAAAAGGAGATGAAATTTATTTGATAAAATCATCTGATTAAATCTTTTAGTGCCTTGCTCTCGTTTTTGCTATAATCAAATTCATAAATAACAAGAGCCAATTGCTGTTTATTTTCATCTAAATAATAGGCTTTTACAGGATAGACCCAATCTTTATTTTTCTCAAGCCAACCATATACCCACGAGGGCATTCTTTCAAATATAGATACAACTAAAAATCTCGGTCTACTTTTCTTTATAAACTCTTCAAATAATGATTCATTTTCCTCGCTGATAAGACTATATGGAATAACTTTCCTTTCGCTATAATATGTTTGTTGAGGGTATGAAGCAGATATAATTAAATCTTCTTTTAAGGAATTCTCTTTCATCCAAATTGCCGATTCTCTCACTTGTGAATAAGAATTAAGTTTCGTTCTTACTATAGTATCACCATGTATTACTTGATTGTATAACCCCAGGCCCAAAATTAAAATTATTAAAAAGAGAGGAGCCTTTTTATGTATAAAAATTCCAACATTATCCGAAAAGGAAATTAATCCCTTTGATGTTATTGTAAGAAACGGGATTATTAAAGGAAAAAACCATCTATATTCTATTGATGTAAATCTATTTATAAAAATAGATAAATAAAGTGTTACAAAAATTATTAGCAAGTTTAATAAGTTTGATTTTAATATTCTCTCTTCTTTTTCATCTCTGTTAGTCTTGTTTAGAAAAATATAGGTTTCTCCTAAAATAAATAACACTCCAAAAAGAAAACACAGATATAAAACATTCGGAATCGAGTTAATAGATTCATAAAAACCGCGAAAAACATCTAAAACATTCCATGCAATTGGATTTTCTGGATGATAATAACTTAATAAGCCCTGGCGATCTTTTTGCGAAGGTATAACTTTTTCAAGAGTAGTTGGAAGCAACACGGCTAAAATAACAAAACTTATTAAAAATAGATAGGTTCTTTTTTTCTTAAATCCTCCGGAGAACATAAAGATAATCCAAAATCCGATTATTGCCGGTATAAAATAAAAGTTACCGGGCCTAATAAAGAAAGAAATAAGCGAAAGCAACACTACTGGAATAATTGACATCTTTCTGCCTATTTTCCAAATTTTTTTTCCATTAATGTTTATCTTAGCAATAAAATAAATAGCAAGAAATTCAAATATTAAAGATAAATTCTCAGTATGAAATCTATTGCTGTAAAAAACATGCTCCCATAATACACCAAATATTAAAGTTGAAATAATAGCAATTCTTCTATCTTCATACAGCTCTTTTATGCAGATATATAACAAGAAAATTGCTATCAATGAAGGAATAAAACTAACAAAAAATTTTAGTATTATCTCGTCTTTTATCCCAAAAGTATAAAAAATAGAAATTAGTAATGGAAATCCCGGCAGTCTCTGAGAACCCAATTCATATTTGACTATACCCGCATAATTTTTTGCCGCGGCCAGATATTCTGATTCATCCCACCACACAGGCTGATTTCTCGTTAAGATAAAATAGTAGAATCTATACAAGATTAATCCAATGAAGATTAAGGAAATCATTAGATTCTCTGGCTTCTTTAACCATCTCTTAATTTTTCCTATTCTCGTTATGTTATCTTCTTCCATTTTGTTTTCTTTTATTTTGTTCTTTATTAAATTATCTTATGATGTAGTTTTATCTTTTCAGGTAGTCTATCATATGCTTTAATCAAGAAACTAAAAGGAGAATTAAGAATGCGCAAACGCACTATTCCTAAAAACATTTGTAATGGTACTCTTTTCAAATTGATTTTTGTTTTCGGATCATCCTCCCACGAAACAGGAACCTCTTTTATGCAAAACTTTTTTTTTCTAACTTTATATAATAAATCAACATCAAAAGCCCATTTCGTTATTGCAAGAGTGTCAATAACCTTTTCTATTACTTCTCTTTTAAATAATTTTGCTCCACATTGAGTATCTCGATAAGGCATAAGAAAGAAAGCTCTAACCAGAAAATTAAACCCGCGGCTAAAAATTCTTCTGACTAATCTTTGCCTTACTGTAATTTTGCTATCTTTTAACCAGCGGCTTGCAATCGCGCCATCGTAATTTTTGATATTAGCAAAAAGCTTGTAAAAATCCTCCGCTTTCGTAGAATCATCCGCATCAACAAATCCAATAAAATCATTTTTTTTATTTAAGGCCGTTCTAAATCCTTGGATAATTGCGAAGCCCTTCCCACCTTCTTTATAGACAACATAATTAATCCTGATATTTTTTTTCTTAAATCTCTTTATGATTCCTTCAGTATTGTCTGTTGTAGCATTTATTACAATAAATAATTCATAATCAACTATCTTTTTCTTTCTTAAATTTTCAAAGAAGGAAGAATAATCTTTCAGTGTCTTTTCTATTCTGTATTCTTCATTATGTGCGGGAATTACTATAAACAGTTTTTTCATCTCTTTTTATTAAGAAAGATGATATTAAAAATGTTATTGAACCAATAAGAAATGATAATGAAAACAAAATCATCGTTTCATTTAAATAGAAAAGCAAGATAATATTTATTAGTGTTACAACAGATAGAAGATAAGGCAACTTTATCTTTTCTTGTGAAATTGCATAGATTATGTTTAGATTAGCAATAGCTAAAAAAGAATTTCCCAAGGATAAGAGAAATAATATTTTTCCTCCGTTTTCTATTGTTTTTCCTGAAAAAATCTTTATTATAAGATTTGGAAACAATAAAATAAACCCCAAGCCAAAAGCTATGCAAAGCAGAAGCAAAAATAATGCCGAACCATAGGCCCCTTTTCTTTCTTCTTGTTTTTCTTCCTTTAATATCGAATAAGGAAACATTGCTTTACTTATAGGATTGGTTCCCCAAAAGATTATTTTTGCTATAATTGATAAAATAGAATAATACCCTGCGCCAGTTTTATCAAATACTCTTTGAGCTATAAGTAAATCAACAGAGAAAAATACAAAAATAGATAGCATAACAGCAAAAATATTATAAGTGTGTTTGCTAAAGTTTAGATTAATTCTTTTTCCTTTTTCAATTTTAAAAGAAAAAACATCTCTGACTAAAAAGAAGGATAGAATTAAAGAAAGTGAAAAAGCAACAATCAGACCGCCTATTGCCCCAAAAATTCCAAAACCGATTAGAATAAGCAATATTGAAAAAACCAATTTCATTCCTGTATCTGCCAATAAGCTCAATCCCAGTTGAAAAAATCTCTTTTTTCCTTGCATAATCCCTCTCACAAAAGCCAAAGGGAAGAGAGGCAATAAGACAAGCCCGTTTAATAAAAGAAGGACATAGTTTATTTTGAATATATTATAAATAGGATAAACTAAAATAAGATAAATAAAAAAGAAAATTAGCATAATCAAAAAAACTTTTTTAAAAAGTGTCTCAAGAGTTTTTTTCAATTTCTCTTTATCGCTCTCTTTTGCCGAATACTTCCCTATAATTGTTTGTATTGTTTCAGAGAAAACAGAGCTGAGATAAATAAAATAAAAAAGAGCAGATAAGATTCCATATTCCTCAACAGAAAGAAGGCGCGCCATTGAAGACTGAAAAACAAAATTAAACAAACTATAAATATTAAAAACTATTAAAAGTATAAAGCTTCCTTTAATTACGAATTTATTAAATTTTAACATTTCATATAAATATCATCTTTTTAAAGATAATAAAACCAAGGCATATTATTAATATCTGGAACGACCATATTAGAAATGTAACTCTTTTCTCTTTTGCTTTTAATCCTACCTTTTCAAAAAACCATATTGCAGCATGCTCTAATCCATAAATTTTTTCATAAGCCATACTTAGACTTCCATCCTGATTTGGTTTTCCAAATGAATATTTATTCAATTTGCCTCGCACTTTTAGAAAAAATTCTATAATGTAAGGTATGAAGAAGAAAGCGGCGATTATCTCAAAATGGCCTATTATTGAAATAACAGCAATAAGAGATCCGACAGCATAAGTTAAACTATCGCCCGGAAAGACTTTAGCAGGAAAAAAATTATAATAAATAAATCCAATTAAAGCGGCAACCATACATAATGCAACAACACTTAACCAAGAATCTCCTCTAAGAAAAGCAATTATTGATAGAGAACTAAGAAGGATTATTCCTTGTCCGGCTTCCAATCCATTAAATCCGGCTAAAAAATTAAATGTCGTAGTTACTCCAAGAATACCTATTGGAACAAGAACGAACATATATAGAAAAGCCACCTCTCTCGATTCAAGGCCAAGGTGATAAAAGAAATCTGGTGCTTTCGCAACATTTATAGCCATTAATGGAATTGCAGAGATTAAGATAAACAGGATTCTTGCTTTTTTAGATAATCCCCCTCTCCTCCATCCAAGCAAATCATCTATTAATCCAAGTCCGCCAGCAAGTAAAACAACAATTAATATTACAAGAACGCTTATCAAGTATTCTGAATTTTTAAGATAGAAGGTCCTATAAGCAACAAAAAACAACACACCCATTATAAAACCTAAGATTACAATTATCCCTCCAGAACCAGCAACCTTTTCAGAATTTATCTTATTCATATCTTCCCAAACAAGACCAATTTCTTTTGCTTTCTTTATCCAAGAAGGAATAAAAAATAAAGAGATAAAGAAAGATAAAAGTAATGGGATAATTAGTATTTTATCCATTTTAGTTACTCCATTTCCAATTCTTTTGAAGGGAAGTTTGTTCTTAAATATTCTTCCTTAACAGTCATATTCTCTGGATATTTTATTTCCCATATTTTTATCGGACCTCTTAGTCCACCATAATAAACAAAATCTGAAAAGTTTGCATATTGTGCTTTTAATTGAGCAACAATAATATCATCTTCGGTATGAACAAGTTTAAAGTAAGGGCTTTCTTCATTAAATAGATAATGTCTCGCAATCTGAGATCTAACTGTTCTATTGCTCAAATAAAGTAATGAACCATCGCTATCAATTTTTATACCCATTGAATTCGTTTCTACTATTCTTGGATAAATGAAAATTCCTGTGGTTATATTGCTTTCAAATACATATAATTTATTTCCTCTATATACATACTTTATAGGTATTAAATATCTTTTATAAGGTATCCCTTTTTGTGCACATTCAATACAATCAATAAATAAGTTTTCTGCTAATGTAACTTCATTGCTTTTGTTTATATGAACAAGAACAGCTATAACCGCCGAACGCTCGGCAGCAAATAATGTTTTGCTTCCATTTATATCAAATATTATGTCATCTTCTAATGGCATACCTCCAACATAAACATAAATTGTTTCATTCTTTGTTTCTTGTGTTTGAGAAGGCTCTTTATTAAATCCAGGAATCCAACTTCTTCTGTCATAATTTACATCAGAACCTATTGAAGAGAAAGCGCCATATTTTCCAATATCTGTAGAATCTATTAAGAAGTGAGTTACATTATGTGTATATAAATATTCAAGTGCCTTTAAATCATCTGGTCCAGTTAGTGCATGTCTACCCATAAGATGATTCCAATATCCATAAACGTTTCCTCCATCAAGAGCTGTTGCTCTTTTTCCAATTGATTGCAACCAATAACCATAATCCCACCAATGGCCAAAAACAGCATTTTCAGAAGTATTTTCTCTTACCCAAGCCATTGCTCTTTGCCATTGTTGTGTATATAAAGAAGGGATATATCTTTCTGCTTCTTTCTTTGACATATCAAAAAAAGCATAAAATGCAAATATAGAAGAAAGAAGTATTATAATTGCGACGCCTGTTAGAAAAACTTTTGTCAAATCCAACTTATTTTCTCTTTTTATTGCTTTATTAGAAATTTCTACTAAGAAAAATGCAACAATAATTGAAGCAGATGGCGCCAACAGCATCATTGTTCTTACCGCGCTTCTGGCAGCAATTAAACCAAAAAAGAAAAATGCAAATAAAACTATCAGATTAAAATTAATTTTGCTTAAATTTTCCTCTTCTTTTTGGAAATTACAAATGTAAAAATAAATTAAATATCCAAAAAATATTAAAAAACCAAATACAAGCATTAATTCACTTTGCCAATTTATACCATTTAATAAAGAGTCAGGAGAGTACTTGCTAAATATCAAAGAGAACAAAAATATGCTAAAAGAAACGGTTAAGAATATTTTATCTTTTTTCTTAAATTTATCAAATGTATAATAACATAATAAAATAGAACCAAAAAAGAATAGCCAAAAAAACACAGGAATATTTCTTACATAAGGCCCAAAATTATCAACCCAATCTGCAAAATAAGGTTGTTTATTTTCTGCAACTGTCACAGCAAAACGACTATTAATCGGATTTATTAAGAGATGAGTGGTTGCTGTTACTTTCTCAATTACAGAATTAAAACCAATAATTGATCCTATAATCAAAAATGACAAGATAATTGAGATAAAAAATGAAAATAAGGGTTTTGGGATTTTAGCAAATTTTTCATTTTTTAGAAAATTGGATAACCTGCTGTGAAAGATGATATGATGTATGGATACAGTTATTAAAACAAATATACTTGCTTCGGCTTGTATAGAATTAATATTGTCTTTTAAAAAAAATAGTGATTCATTTAGCGAATTAGAAAAGATTGCCGGTCCAAAAAAAGATATGATTACCCAAATTGCATAACTAATCAAATTTTTTTTGTCTATTTGATTTATAAAGAATGCAAAAAATACAGACAAAGTTATAGTTAGATAAACAATGATAATGCCACCCCATATGAAATAAGTTGCAAGCGTTGAGATTCCGGCAAGAAAAGCAAACATATATTTCTTTAATGGATAATTATTTCTCCAAGCTTTAACAAAAAAATAAAGAGATAAAAAGATTGTAAAGAACGCTGCAGATTCCTTTTCAGGTATTCCAGCAATTGTTCTCGGAAGAAGAACAGGAATTGTGCTAAGAAAAAAACAAGAGATTAAAGCAATTAAATTGGCTTTTACTTTTCCCAAATTATCTAAGAATATCTCTCTTGTTAAAAGAAAACAAGCAATAACTGTTAGTACAAACATAAAAACAGGATAGATTATCGCGGAGTATTCCACTGAAGGAGAACCAAAGAATACGGCAATTTTATGAAACCAAGCCATTGAATAAGGCAACAATATTCTTTCTTTTGCTGTTTCAAATCCAAGCGGAACATAACGCATAGTGTCAATAACCATTAACTTTCCATTTTCAACAATATACTTCATCCATCTAAGGAACAAAAAAGGATCCAAATCAGGTCCGAGAGTCCAGTTGTCTGTCGTTACATCCCACAGCCCGGGTTTTCCAGTTGCAGGATTTATTTTTAAGGGTCTTGTTCTAATAAATACAGCCAAGAATATACAAACCGCTAAAAAAGTATAACTTAATAAAGTAATATTTCTTTTAAAAAAAGAGATAACTTCTTTTTTTTTCTCTTCTATTTCTTTATTTTCTTCCATCTTTAATGAATTTTATATTTTTGATTTATAAACTTAACAAAACCTATATTAAAAACTTTGTGTATTTATACCCTATAAAATTTTCATAGAATTCTCTAATTATTTTTTTTCATTAATAAAATCAATTCCAAGCTCTTCCTCAATATTAATTTTGTTTATATCTCCTATCTCTGTTGTCATTCCTATTATTTGAGGACTTTTAACTCCTGTTACAATAATCAAAACTTTTATTGATTTTTCCATATCATTTGAAATCTGTGCTCCAGAAATTATTTTTGCCTCAGGGGATATTTTGCTTCCTATTATCTCCATTATCTGTCTATATTCATCTAAAGACATATCTGCTCCGCCTACAATATTAACAAGCGCACCACTAGCATTTGATATATCTACATCAAGCAAAGGATTATTTATTGCTTTTTCAACAGCTTCTTTCGCTCTTTCATTTGAATCAGACTCGCCTATTCCTATTAAAGAAACTCCTCCGTTTGACATAACCGCTTTTATATCTGCAAAGTCTAAATTTACCAGCCCTGCCTTTGTTACAAGTTCTGTTATTCCTTTTACGGCATTTGTTAATATTTCATCAGCAACTTTGAAAGCAGTATGAATAGGTAATTCTGGCGCGATTTCTAACAACTTATCATTTGGTATTACAATCAAAGTATCTGCGATTGAAGCAAGTTTTTCAAGTCCATACTGAGCATTTTCTATTCTTTTCTGTCCCTCAACCGTAAAAGGCAATGTTACAACTCCAATTGTTAAAGCACCTATTTTTCTTGCAACTTCGGCAACAATCGGTGCCGAACCTGTTCCAGTCCCGCCTCCAAGACCACAAGTGATAAAAACCAAATCACTTTCACTTAATTTTTTCTTTATTTCAGATTCTGATTCTTTCGCGGCTTGCTCGCCGATTTTTGGGTTACTGCCCGCACCAAGTCCATGTGTTAATTCTTTTCCTATTAATATCTTATGATCCGCATTAGTATAAAGAAGATCCTGCGCATCGGTATTAATTGCAATTATCTCACAACCTTTTATCCCTATCTCTTTCATTCTTGAAACAGAATTGCCTCCCCCGCCACCACACCCAACAACTTTTATTCTTGCTGACTGCTTTTGCAATAGCTGTTCAAGCTCTTTATCTATCTCATTCTCATAGCTAATTTTCCCTCCTTTTTCATATAATTCAGCCATTATTATTCTAATCCTATTATCTTTATAAGTATTGTTGTTTTTTAAAATTAGTTTTTTTTCAATTCAAATCCTATCTCCTTACCAATTAACTCTAAAAATTTCTTTTTGATAAAAAGCAAATTTTCGTCCTTCGGAATTTCCTTAATTTTTACAACAACTTCTTTATCTTTTATTTCATATTCTGAAATTTCATTAAAAAATTGTTTCAGCAAGAACTTCACCTTTTCTTCTAAATTTTCTATTATTTCTTTTATTTTAATTTTATATGTTAAATCTTTTCCTGCCAAAGGATTATTAAAATCAACTGTAACTCTCGCACCATTAACTGCAATTACTTTAGCAATTAAGTTGTCTAATGTCAAGACCATTCCAACAGCAGGTTCAATTTTTTGCATTCTAAACTCATTAAGAGGAAAAACTTTTATCAGTTCTTTTTTTCTCTCTCCAAAACCATCTTTTGCACTTATCTTAATCTCATACTCTTTTTCAATTTCTTTATCTTCCAATTTTTTATCCAGCGATGGAAGAACCATATTCTGGCCTATAATTATAATGTCGCTATCTTGCACTTTTTTAATATTTGGGTTTATTTTCTTCAACTCTTCTTCAATATTAGAATCAAAAACTTTTCCTTCAGCATATCCTACATATTCTATTTTAACGAAATCATTTTTCTTTGTTTTATTACCTTCAGCCATAGTTTTATAAAAATTGCAGGTTTAAAAAGATAATGTCACCCAAAATAATTCTTCTCTTTCTTTAATTCCCCAGGAGGATTCTTTATTTTTTTTATCATCTTTCTTAAAGGCTCTTTCAAAGAGTTCCATTCATTTAAGATTCTTTTTATCTGCTCGGCTTCTCCTTTTTCATTATATTGTATTTCCAACGATAAGCAATCTTTTATGATTTCACAAAGAACCGAATAACACCTTTCTATTTCTTTTTTTTCAATTTCATCTATTGATTTTACATATGCCCAATACATCCTTGGCAGATTAACAGGATTAAGAAATCTTTCAAGCCAAATAACCCAATTATTAATTCTGTCTAACATTATTCTTCTTATTTGAAATAGAATCAATCCTTCCTTAATTTTCTCTATTTCTATAAAAAAAGTCTCATTTAATTCTTTAAAATCAGGCAGTTCATATTTTTTTGATAATTTTTCATATTCTTTTTTTAATTCTTCAACTTTCATATAAATGTTTTGTTTTTCTATTTTAAATAACTTTCTAACAGAAGAGAGTTAGTCTGTTTTTATTATTCTTAATTTGATAAATCCTTGATATTCACCATAAGGATAATCTTCAGGTATACTTAAGCTGAGATATATCTTCTTTGATTCATTTTTAGCCAAACTAATTTCTTCTTCATAACTAATTATATTTTCAATATTTTTGCTTGGTTTTATTTTTACTAATACAGGATAGTTATATTCATTAGTTAGAGTCATTGCTCTCGTGCTACTACCGCCAGGCACAATTTTCCCAAAAGCCAACTCATCTGTTCTTAAATCAAAACCGGGATTTTCTCCCACAATAAAACTCGTTTTTATTTTTTTTATCTTGCCATAATATTGAAGGTAAATCAAGAACAGAGCAACTAATAATAAAAAGATTACTAAAAGAAATAAGAAAAATATTATTCTTCTGTTTATTAATGTTTTAATCCGTTTTTTATGTTTTTTTGAATAATTCATTTTTTCCCGCTTCTTCCCTTTTAGTATAAAAAGCAAGCACTATAAAAATAAATGTTAAGACCATTGTAATTGCCAAAATTAAAGGCATATAATCAATTAATTCTTTTTCTGCTATCTCAACAGTTGCCATTTTATTTGTCTTTTCATTTTCATAATAAACGGTTAAATTAACATTAAATTTATTACCGCTAATATTATACATTTCAATATATCCGCTTAATTTTTTTTCGCTCCATCTTTTTACTTTTTCAGAGGGAGTTTTAAAATAAAATCCCGCTTCCGGTATTATCCCATCTGCATAAACATTATCTATATCCAAGTTCCAATAGCTCTTTACAAAAATATCAAGCCTTTTTATCCACCCTCTTTTTATAACTCTTGTATAGTTGCTTATATCTATGAATAATCTTCCAATTTTAAAGTTTGCCTCTCTTTTTACACTTATACCTCCATAAAAAACATTTGCTTTTATCGTATATTCCCCAGCAGAATAGTTTTTTGTTGTTATTTTCTTTTTGATTGTTTTACTCTCTCCCGGCTTTATTAAGATTCCTTCTAATTCAATTTTTTCAACTAATGAAGTTGAATTTAAATCATAAATCTCAAAGGAACTAACGGCAAATATGTTTTCTTCTCCAAGGCTCTTTATATTTAGATTAACAGGCACATCTTCCCCTAAATTTACATCTGATGCACTTAGAGAGATTTCTGCATATTGCCCAGGATATGGGACATTTACAAAGATTGAACCCATAACTCCGCCCATCACACCCATGCTTTCATAATCTTCTTCGTTTCTTTTTTGTCTTGCACCAACATAAACTACATTTCTTCCAGGGGCGTCTATTTTTTTCGGAAGCGAAAGATAAGCACAAACAATGGCCCCTTTTTCTGTCTTTTTTCTTTCGAGATTAACATATTTACCAAGATCCCCTTCTAAAAAAAATTCAAAATCTGCATATTCATCAGTATAAAAATTAAAGCAGTATTTTTCCTTTAAATCTGGTTTAAAATCCACATTAAAAGAAGCAGGCGTTACTCCTATGGCTGCCTTAGTGCTCTTTAAAAAAATAAAAAACATTAATAAAAATAATACAAGGAACAACTCTTTTTTTTTCATTTTCTTTATTACGTTTTTAATATCGCTATCTTTTTAATTCTTTTTATTATGCCAAAATTATATATATCCTTTTTTATTTAAATAATAATGGATATAGAGGTACTAATCAGTTTTATTCTTTCTTTGGCAATTGGGACGTTGTTAGGTTTGGAAAGAGAAATACATATTCAAAAAGAAAAGAGAAAGAGTTTTGGTGGAATCCGAACCTTTATGCTAATCTCTATTTTAGGTTTTTTGATAACCCACATTTCAATTAATATTTTAAATTCACTAACTGCTTTTTTAATTGGTTTTCTTGTTGTCTCCATTTTAATTATTTCAAATTATGTTGTTTTGCTTTTTAAGAGAGAGAAAATTGGAGCAACAACAGAAGTTGCTTCTATATTAGTGTTCATTCTTACAGCAATAGTTACAATGGAAGAAACCCGAAATTTAAGATTAATTTCTATAATATTTGCTATTGTTATAGCATTCATTCTTGCTTTAAAGGAGAACCTGCATAAGTTTGCAAGAAATATTAAAAAAGAAGAAATTTATGCAGCGATAAAGATGTCAGCCATCAGTGCTTTAATTCTTCCCTTGCTGCCCAATAAAAAATATTCCTTGGCAGATATTCCTGTTCTTTCTAAAATTCTCTTAGCCACGAATTCTTATGATTTTTTTGCCCAGATAAATGTTTTTAATCCTTTTAAGATATGGTTGTTTGTTGTTTTAATTGCAGGAATAAGCTTTATCTCATATATTTCTTTAAAAGTATTAGATGATAAAAGAGGAATTAAACTAATTGGTTTTTTTGGTGGGATGGTTTCCAGCACAGCAGTTACAGTATCTCTTGCTGAGAGAGGGAAGGACAAAAAGATAGTATGGCCCTTTGTTTTAGGTATTCTTCTGGCTTCAAGCATTATGTTTATCAGAATTTTGATTGAGATTTCAATCATAAGCACAGAATTAGTTAGAAAGATGTTTCTTCCTCTAACTCTGATGGCTACAACAAGTTTCTTGCTCGTATTTTTTCTAAAAAGAGAAGAAACAACGGAGAAGAACCTAAAACTGAAAAACCCATTTGCTTTAGCTCCCGCCTTAAAATTTGGTCTGTTTTTTATCTTTATTTTGTTTTTTTCTAAGCTTCTTTACATATACCTTGGAGATAAAGGAATCTTTCTTAGTGCTTTTATTTCAGGTTTTGCTGATACAGACGCCATAACTCTTTCACTTTCAACATTGGTTTTTTTAAATGAACTAAATGTAACAACCGCTTCTTGGGCTTTGTTCTTGGCGATTATCTCTAATACTCTAACAAAAATAGCAATATGTTTCTGGTTCGGCAATAGGGAGATAGCAAAGAGAATAGGATTTATGCTATTTTTGACATCTCTGGCAGGTTTGTTGTCTTTGCTTTTCCTTTAACTAATACTTATATTTATATAATCTATAGGTATAGGATGATCCTTTTGTTCCTCTAATTCCAAATGCGGTATTATAATAACAAACGAGTAGCTTTGATTGTTTAAGAGAAGGTCTTTTGCTTCAAATTGAGCGCTTCTTATTACCCATTCATCTTTTTTAAGATCCCTTAATTGCGGAGGGTCTATTAAAAAAACATATTCATAGTCTAGTGTGTCTCTTTTTTTTACGCCAACGCCGAGAGCGCCCCCAAAATCAGGGAAATTATTCTTTATTCTTATTTCAATATTAATTTTTTTGTCTCTTTTGCCCGCGGGGATATCAAAATAAATGCGGTCGGATAATATCTCTCTATAAGTTATATCGCCTTCTTTTTTAACTTCACTAACGCCGATATTAGGGTAAAGTAAAGGAAACTCCTCATCTTCTTCACTGCCTATATCAAAAAAATATTTTTTTTCAGAAAAACCAAGATTTAGATTAAAAATATTTATGTTTGTTATTAAAAAATAAATTAATATTGCGATAGGTATTAAAAAAATAATCGTAATAAAAATCTTCTTGCTTGTTTTTTCTTTTTTTTCTAATTCTTCAAATTGTTCTGGTGTTTCTTCTTTAATTGCACTTACTTTATTTCTTATAGTCTTTATCTGTTTTTGAAGAAAACCAATTTCCTCATTTTTTTCTTTTATTTCCTTTTTTGAGCTTGTTAATTCCTCTTTTAATTCATTAATCTCTTTTTCAATAGCAGAAGATTTTTCAGAGAACTTCTTTTCAATATCAGAAACAGATTCCTCTATTTTTGAAGAAATCTCAGTTATCAACTCTTCTTTTAACTTAGATTTTTCATTATATCCTTCTTTTAACTTTTCAATCTCATCATGGAAGAAAGTTAATGTTTTGTTTATTCTTCCTCTTAATTCATTTATCTCTATTTTGGTTACTATATCCTGTCTTAACTGAGATATTTCATTTAAGAGCTCTCTTAAACTGCTTTCTTCAAGCGATTTTGTCTTTCTTGAAACAGCAATTTCATTTTTTGTTCTCTCAATTTTTTCATCAAAATTATTTAGGGTTTCATTTAATCTACTCTTTAAGGTAGCTAATTCTGTTTTCGTTACTATCTCCTTTCTAATATTTGCAAATTCATTTAATATTTTTTTTAAATCCCCTTCATCTGTTTTTTTTGAAAATCCCTCAAGGCTCTCTTTTACCTCATTTAATCTCTCATCTAATGTTTCTTTAAGAGAATTAAATTCTTCTTTTAGGCGGATAAAATCTTGCGAATCCTTTAATGATTTATGCGGCTCTTCTATGTGAAGTTTAAGAAAATTTATATCTTCTTTTATAGCCCTAAAAGAATTTTTTAATTTTCTTTCTATTTTTGAAAACTTTTCATCAATTATGTCTTTTTCCGCCATTTTTGCTCCCCAGTAACCATTTTAAAATTACTATTTAAATATTCTGATAATAAAATAGACATTTTAAAAATAAGGCAATCTATTAAAAAGGGGAAGTTTTCTTTCTGATTATGTTAAAACAAGTTTATTGTTTTGGAAACCCATATATTCAATGCGATAATAAAGCAATAAAAATCGCAAAAAGACTTGAAAAAAAACTGCCGGAGGTAGAATTTTATTACATAGATAATACTTATAAAATCTTGGATATTAATTTAAAAAATTCTGTTTTTATTGATATAGCAAAAGGCATAAAAAAAGTAATCCTTATTGATAGTAATGGATTAACATTCAAACCTATTAATACTTTGCATGACTTCGACCTTAATTTTTTCTTGAAGTTAAATAATCAAAAAATAAAGATTATTGCAATCCCTTTTCACTATCCTATTAAAAAGGCTCTGACCGAAACTGAAGAAATAATTATGTCTCTTTCCAATCCACTTTAAGAAAATGCGTTGAACAGGAAAAGCAAGGATCATATGCCCTTATCAGCTTCTCAATCTCAATTATAATTGCTTCCTTTTTAATCTTCTTTCTTTTTATTAATTGATTTATATATTCTTTTATATCTAATTCCATTTGATTTAGGTTTTGAGCAGTAGGAGTTATAATATTACAATATTTTATCTTTCCTTCTTTTATTTCATATTCATGAAACAGCGTGCCTCTTGGTGCTTCAACAGCAGCAACTGCCCTTCCTTCTTTGAATTCCATTTTTTCCTCTTTCTCTTCTTTTAATCCTTTTAGTTCATCTATCATTTCTTTAATGTTCTTTGAATAATATAATATTTCTATTGCTTGTGCCACATTATTATAAAATGGATTTCTCATTGGAATTTTTATATTGTGTTCCTCAATAATTTTCTTTATTCCTTCGTCAATTTGTTGATAATTAGAATTCACTCTTATCATAGCTCCAGTTTGATAGGGAATATTATCAAAAAGAACAAATTTGGAAGTTGCATATTCTTTTATATTCTCCTTCAAATGCTTTGAATAATCGTCCGTGTTTATTTTTTGTGTGCTTGAAGCAATTACTCCAGAAGACAACGCATATCCATTTTTCTCTTTTAAGCAGAGCCATTCTGTATTCCTTTCAAAAACAGGATATTTCAATGATAGAAACAACGCTAATGTTCTCTCTGCAATTTTAATTATTTTATCTATTTCCTCCTTAATTTTTTTTATTTGCTTCTCTTGATAAGATGTTTCTTGGAATGGATGAATCTCTCTTCCTCCAAAAACTTCAACTATAAAATTTCCAAATTTTATTAATGATAAAGCATCCTTTACCCTTTCATTGTATTTCTTTGTTAAATTTAATGCACTTACGCCCAAAAAGTCAGGCAGAGTTAAGAAGTATAAATGTGTTGCATGACTTCTAATTCTTTCTCCTATCAAAAGAAGGTCTCTCTCTATTCTTTTCTTTTTATGAATTATTATTCCACAAGCTTTTTCCAAAGCCATTAAAGAACATACGCTGTGAGACGAACTACATATTCCACAGATTCTTGAAACAATTTCTTGAACATCTGAGACATCTTTATTAAGCACAATTGCTTCAAAAAACCTCGCTCCTTCTTCAGCTTCAAGAAGGCATTCCTTCACTTTTCCTTTTTCGATATTTATTTTTAAGCTTGCATGCCCTTCTACTTTGCAAATATGGTTTAATTCCAATTTGTTGTTTTTTATTGTTCCAGCCATTTTGATATTTTTTCTTCTTCTTTTTTGAAATTTAGTCCCGCAAATATCTCCATTCTCTCTTCTATCTCTTTTTTTGTATACTTCTTCTTTTTTAATAAATGAATAAAAGAATTGTAATTTGCTTCTTTAAATGGTCCTCTGCATCCGTAACAGCCTGTTTTGTTTTGCGGACAGATTGCATTGCACCCACCAAGGGTAAGCGGACCAAGGCATAGAATATTGTCCTCTAGAAGACAGCGATTTCCGTTCTTTCTGCATTCAACACAAACAGGTTCTTCTTTTAGTCTAAAAGGTTTTTCAGTAAGAATGCAATTTAAAAAATCAATAATCTCTTTTTTGTTTGGAGGACACTGGGGAATATAAAAATCAACTTTTATATATTTGTCAATTGGAGATGGTTTTACACTTTTTAAGAAATCATATTTAGGATAGACAAACTTTATCTTTTTTTCCCCATCTTTAAAATTTCTTATAGATGGAACCCCTCCGAAACACGAACAACTTCCTAATGCAATAACATATTTTGCTCTTCTTCTTAGCTCATTCAACAAGGAAATATCTTTCTCAAAAACAACCGTGCCCTCAATAAAAACAAAATCAAAATTTCCTTTATAATTGTCTTCTTTTATCAATGGAAAAGAGCGAATATCAACTTTTTTTGTTATTTTTAAAAATACCTCTTCATATAGAAAACTAAGCAAACACCCCGCACATCCAGATATTCCAAAGAATCCAACAATTGGTTTATTTTTTTTCATTTTCAATTCTCTCTTTTATTTTATCATATCTAAACACCGGTCCGTCTTTGCAGACATATAAATCTTGTATTAAACAGCGACCGCAACTTCCAATAGCACACTCCATTCTTCTTTCCATATTCCAATAGATTTTATCATTCGTTAATCCTTTTTTATTCAACTTTTCAGTTATGCTTTCCATCATAGGCTCCGGTCCACAAAGAACAGCAAGCATATTTTTTATTTCAAAATTTTTTTTCTCCAGAACATTATCTATGCGCCCATTTTCATATCCTTTTTTATTTGTTGAATCTAGGCAGATATATACTTCAAAATGCTCTTTTAGTTTATTAATTTTTTCATAAAGAAGAATGTGTTCTTCATCTCTAAAACCAAAAAATACGCAAACCCTCCCAAATCTTTCTCTATTTTTTAAGATATAATCAGCCAAACACATAATTGGAGCAATGCCTGTTCCGCCAGCAAGCAACAAAATATCTCTTTTTAGAAAACTATCAATGGGATAACTACCTCCATAAGGCCCTCTTAAAAAAATCTTATCTCCTTTCTTTAGATTATATAAAGCAGATGTTACTCCACCAACTTTTCTTATTATGAACTCCAAATGCTTTCTTTCAAAAGAGCAAGGGCTAAGAGGACACTCACCAATCCCTAAAATTGAAATTTGAAAAAACTGGCCCGGTAAAAAGTTTTTATTTGACTTGACTTTTATGAATTTCACATCTTCTAAGACTTTTCTTTCTTTCTCTATTTTAAACTTATCTGGTATAAATATCATTTTATTTTATTTATTGTATCAACCCAATCAATTCTAGCAGGACAAACCCTTATGCACCTTCCGCATCCAACACACATGAATTTGCCATAATGCCTTTTATAAAAAGAGATTTTATGATAAACAAAGTGTTTAAAGCGATTTTTTCTATTCTCTCTGTAAATTTTTCCCCCAGCGACTTCAGAGAATTCTCTTAAAAAGCAAGAAGTTGTTTTCCTTATTCTTTTTCCTTTCTTTATATTCTCAATTTCTATGTAATCCTCAATATCAAAACAATTGCAAGTTGGGCAATATGCGGTGCACGCAGCACAGCCAAGGCATTTTTTTGAATCTTCTTCCCATAGAGGATTATTATATTCTTTCAATATGTCTTTATTTAATAACTTTTTTTTGTTTTTTATCTCTAATTTTATTTCTTTTTCTGCTTCTTTTAAACCTTTTACAAGACCAAGCCCCTTTTTTGAACCAATTGATATATAATATTTATCTTCAAAAGGATAAAAAAACAAGTCATAGAAATCAATTAATTCCATAGAATTGCAAAAGCAATAATCATTTGGCTTATCACAATACATTCCTATTAATATTATATTTTTTCTTCTTTCCTTGTATAATAAATCATGCATTAAACTATCCATTATATATATGCCGTTTAAATCACATTTTCTTGCTCCAAAGATTATCTTTTTTCTTCTCTCAATTTTTGGTTTTATGATATTGTTATTTTTGAATTCAAATAGTGTTTCATTTTCTTTTATAAGAAATTTTTTTAAAGGAATTTGAGTAGGCATCTCATCAAGACATATATCCTTAAACGAATCTACAATCTCAAATTTACTTATATTATCTTTTTTTACTGGCGCAATAATATCATATTTTTTTATTAAGTCTTCTATAAAATCTTTTAATTCCTCTTTTTTCATTAATTTTTGAGTCATCAATTAACAATAATCCAAGAAGTTTATAAACTCTTCTTTACTAATTATTTTAAGGTAAAAAACCTTCATGTTAAGATGTGTTTAACAATCCCAGGCAAAATAGTTGAAATTAAAAAGAATGAATTTGTGATAGATTATGGCTCTGAAAAGAGGGTTGTTAATCTTTCTGCTGTTCCTGTAAAAAAAGGAGATTATGTTATTGTTAAAAACAAGATAATAATTGATAAAGTTAATAAACATAAATTCAAAGAATTTTTAAAATATTATAATGAATAAAGAAACATATTTTTTTTCATATGCATTTCCTTGTTTATTTCAGAAGCTTCTTCTAAAAAAAATTACAAATAAAGAATATGAAATTTTAAAAGAAGAATATTCAAGAGATGAATCCCCAAAAAAATCAGAATTGGAAAAGCTATTCCCAAGTGCTTTTCAAAGGATAAAAAGTTTAGCGGAAAGAAAAGGAATAAAAAACTATTGGAATCTAAACTTAATAAAAGAATATTGGGCAATTGATGGAGAACATAATAGATTAATTGAAGAAAAAGAAGGAGAATATGCCGATTTACCGGCTGATTTTTGCAACCTCTGTAGAATCAGATTGGCTAAAATATTAAATATAAAAGGTGAAAATCTGTTAGTAAAGATTAAGAACGAAATAAGAGAAGTTAATGGAATAAAGATAAAAGATGCAAGAATAGGAGATTATGTAACAGTACACTTTCACTATGCAATAGAAAAGAAGAATTTATCTTCTTAATATAATTGTAAATCCGATAATTCTATATCGATATTCTTTTCCTGTTTTCTCAGTTATATCTTTTTTTATTTTTTCTGCAAATTCCAAAACAATTTTCCTATTTCTTTCTGTTGATTTTAACAAAGAGATTCTGACACTCTTATGTGTTTTCAATCCAAGAGCAATAGAGTTTATTACTCCTTCTGTAACTCCATTCTTCCCTATTTGAAATTTATAACTTCCATTCATTTTATTATTTTTATGCCTCCCGCAGGCAATGCTGAAAGAATTTCTTCATTCTTAAATTTATTGCCCAACACTTCATAAATCTTTTTTGCTATTTCCTCTTTTGGGATTTTGCCAGGCACAATTTTTAATATCGCTTCTTTTTTATCTTTAATTGTTATCCTTGGAACTGCCCTTAATTTTCCATTCTGAATTGTTAAAATCAATTCAAGAGGCACTTTAATCTTCTTTACCTTTCCTAAAACGCCCCATGTTCCAGCCTTCATTTTTTCTTCCTTAAAGAGTTGCTTATTGTTAAAAATGTCTATTGTTGTTTCTTTTTTTCCTTCTTTCCAAGCTTTTGAAAAACAAGCAGTAAAAATCGCTGCCTCTTTTATATCTTTATTTTTTATTTTTTCTTTATTAGACAGAATTGCACAAAATGGACTTCCCGGGTCTGAAGTATGCATTAAAATAATTTCCTCTTTTGCAGATATGATCTCTTTTAGAATTTCCTCATTTTGCTCTGCATTCTTCCCGCCAATTACAAGCAGTTTTGAAGAAGTAAAGAACCATCTATATTTTTCATAATTGTGATTCATTTTTAAAACAAGCCGCTTCTAAGAATCTCAACACTAAAAGAATCTCCCCCAACATATCTCTCAGATGGGTTTGCGGCATTATTGTCATAAACATCTAAATAAACTTTTTGCATGCAGGCCTTTGTGCCTTTTGGAATATCCATTCTGATTATTGAATATACATTTGAGCCAGAGATTGTATCAAATTGATTTTCTCTTTCAATCGGTGTTTTAAAGAAAGATTGAACTTTTTGTCTGGTTAATAAAGCAACACAATCATTTCCTGTTGTATCCCCAAGCGTTATTTTATAAACTAATCTGTTTCTTGTAGCTTCAGAACCATCGGGCGTTCTTGAACCTATTGCGATTCCAAAAGAACCAGAGCCAGGCTTCACTTTTGCAATCTTGTCCGAACCTAATTTAATCGCAACTTCAAGACCCTCATCTGTAAATAGGCTTTGTATTTCGCTCTTTACTTTTTCATCAAGTGTATCAACGCTTTCTGTCGCCCCGCCAAAAATATTTTTTATTAGAACAATTCCCAAAACCAGCAAGGTCATTCCTAAAACAATAATTATAACTGTTGTTATTGAAAGTTCTATTGCCCCTTTTTTATTTTTTTTAAGCATTTTTATATAGCCTATTTAGGAAATTCTCTTTTTTAAATTTAATGGTTAGTATCAATTCTTTATAGAATCTATTTCTTGTGCTACCTTAAAATCAACTTCTGTTATTCCTTTTTCTTTTGTTGTCAAAATTATTTTTAAGATATTTTTTGAAACAATAATATTAGGATAATGATTTTCCTTTTCGCATTTTTCTTTCATTTTTACTAAGAAATTATACAGTTCTGCTTCATTTTGAAACCATTTTTCTTTTACAATGCTGCTTCCTTCAACAGCCCAATTTTTTAATTTTTTTAAGTTTTCAGTTAAATCAATCAAGGAAATCATTTTTTCAACAAAAATAAACTTATTTAGCTTTTATTTTAAATATTTCAAATAGGCCTTCTTCTGTATTCATATGCTTTTTTATTTTTTCAAAGAATAATTTTCCGTCATTATCTATGCAATTAATTAATCTTTCTTTTTCTCTTGATTTAATTGCACCCTTTAACACTTCCCAATATCCTTTTAGTTCCTTATGTTCCAGAAACAAGCCGCCAATTGAGGAAAGCGAATTTTTTTGTTTTTTAAAAAAAGTCTCTTCTCTTTTTTCATGTTCATTCCAAATTTTATGAAATTCTTTTGTTAGATTTATTAGATAATTAAAATCAATATTTTTTTCTCTATTTTTAATTGACTCTAAATAAGTTATTATTTCAAGAATATCTTCATGCTCTTCTATTAGTTCCTTTATTACATCCATAAATAAACTAATTCTTTCTTCTATTTATAATTTCCTATTTTTCCCTCTTGCCAATCTTTTAAGATTTTTCTTGCTGTTCTGTCAATATCTATTTCTCCTCCTTTTCTCAAGAAAAAAAATCTCTTTCCAATCTCCATCAATACTAATTCTGCATCTTCCTGAATCGGAATGTTATAATATTTTTCAATTACCTTCGGATATTTCTTCATTATCTGATAAACTACCATATCAGGATTTTTTACTTTGTTGTAATCAACAATTCCTATTTCTGCCTGTTTTTTTAAGAAAATTTCACTTTTTTCAGGCATCTCTTTTTTTGTCAAAATTCCAGGGGAGTCAAATAAATAGACATTTCTCATAAACCTAATCTTTTGAATTCCTCTTGTAAATCCAGCGATTCTTGAGATTCCCGCCGCCCCCTTTCTCGATAATATGTTTATTAGAGAACTTTTTCCAGAATTCGGATATCCTATGACGCCTATATGAACCTTTTTAAAACGCCTATTTTTCAGTTTTAATCTTTTAATTTCAATTTTTATTAATTTTCTTAATTCCTTTCTTCCTATTTTATTTTTGCATGAAAAAAGAACATAAGGTTTGATTTCTTCTTTTGCTATCTCTTTTAATGCTTCTTCAATGTCCGCAAGATCTGCTTTGTTTATTACATAAATTAATTTTTTATCTGCCTTTTTTATTTCTTCTTCAATTTCAGGATTTCTCGTTTGTTTTATATATCTCGCATCTAAAATCAATAGCAATAAGTCAGATATTCTTATTATTTCTTTTGCGATTTCAACAAAATCTTTCTTTTTTTTGTTGTCTTCTCCTATTCTACCTCTTCTTCTCGATAAAAATAAAAATCTGTTCTTCATTAAAGAAAAAAGATTTCTTTATTTAAATACTTGTTTGAGAATATTCTCTTACTAAAATTTTGTTTGGAGTATATGGACACTTTCCCCAATCTCTTGCATTTGTTAAAAATTTGCACTTTCCTCTTCCATAATACCGACAATTATTCTCTTTTATCTTTCCTGTTTTTTCATAAACAGAGATGTGGGCTTTTACAGACCCTTCTATTGCCCCGCAAGCGCGACCCTCATCATATCTTCTTCCATAGCAATCTATAATAAGTTCTATGGCCATTTTGATAATATTTTTCTCTATTTTAAAAATATTTTGGTTAGGTGTTTAGATTAGTAATTTTTAAAAGAGAAACTAACTATTTTTATATAGTTAGCCCGAGTGGCACAGAGGTTACTGCGCGAGTCTCGAGAACTCGTTTCCGAAAGGATTCCCCGGTTCAAATCCGGGCTCGGGCGTTTTTTATTTTTAAAACTCCGATTATCTGATTAATCTTATTATGTCAGCGATTACAAATCCTATAAAACCAATTATTAGTAGACCTAAGGCAGATATTTTTGCAACTTCTTTAAACTCTTCAGTACTTGGTTTTTTTAATAAACTCCATGTTCTTTTTGATTGAATCAAAAAAGATTTTATTTTCTGCATTAATTCCATAACAATTTAGATTAACGTAGATTTATAAATTTAGCGCAACAAGCGTTTTAAAATTTTTTCAAAAAAGATTTAAAAACCTTATCTAATTTTATTAATAATGGAATTTTTTTTGAAAAAGATTTCAGAGAAAAATTTTGATGAAGACACCCATTCAGAATTTATTAAATTTAGTAAAGGTTTATTTAAAGATAAATATTTAATTGAAGCAAAAAAGCAAAAAGATAAATGGATAATAAAAACAGGTCCAGAATATGCTAATTTTCTTGTAAGTAGCTGTCTTCCTGAAAAAGGCGAGCTGAATATAAAAGGTGCGATTATTACAACATTGGACATAGAAAAGGATTTAGATTTGGAATTAAAGGGAATTAAAAAATTTATGGGCATAAAGCAATATCAAGTTGATGGATTAATTCAATCAGAAAAAATTATTTCTTTAATGAAAAAATATCCGCGGATTTTTTTCGCTCTATCCTTCACTACACCAATAAATGATTTAAAAATACAGCCAAAAGCACCCAAAAGCGCCAAACCTTCTCAAAAAGGAGAAGCAGAAGCAAAAGCAAATTTTTGTTCATTAAAAACAACAGATAAGAAAATCGTAGAAGAGTTATTCTTTGATATTCCTTCATTTGAACAAATAAGAATAAATCACACAATAATCATTGAAAAAATAATTATGCCAGAAGGAATTAAAGACATTGAAGAAATTAGAAGAAAAGCCAAAAGAAAGGGATACATTAAAAGAGAAATTTTAGTTGATGGAAAAAGCGTAACAAAAGAATATGCTTTTGAAGCCTAAAACTCAATTCCCTCTCTTGCTTTAATTCCTCTATCATAAGGGTGCTTTATTTTTTTAATATTAGTTATTAAGTCCGCATAGCTAAAAAGTTTCGGAAAATCCTTATGCGCGCCAGTCAAGATTAATTCACTATTTTTCGGCTTCTTCTCTATTAATTCAATTAATTCTTCCTCATTTATAATTTTAAATTGCAACGCATAGAGTATTTCATCTAATACAAATATGTCAAAATTGTTTTTTTCAAAGCTTTCTTTAAGAAAGTTAATTCCTTCTTTCACAAGTTCTTTTTGCTTTTTGATAGAACTCTCATTTATCCATTCTCCTGAGCCAAAACTTCTAAAATAAAAATTATTAAAATTTTGAAGTGATAATATTTCTCCCGATAATTCTTTTTTTAAAAACTGCACAAAACAAACTTTTAAATTTCTTCCTAGTGCTCTTAAAATATTTCCGCAGGCAAGAGTCGTTTTTCCTTTGCCTTCTCCATAATAGATTTGAATAAACCCTTCATCTTTCATAAAAATAAAAAACGCCCATTCTTTATATTCTTTTTTAGTTAGTCTTATGATTAAATTCTCTGATTTTTTTCATAACACTCTTAATAATAATACAATCATTTTTATCAAACGAACCCGAGATTATCATTAAGAAAAGATAAGTTAAAAAGAAAAATGCCGATAAAATCACAACACTAATTGTATTTATCTCTATTATTTCTTTTAAGTAGAATAAAATTACAATAGGAATTATAGAGATAAGGACAATTCTTATAATCTTTCTTCTTAGAGGGAAAAATCCAAGATCTTTTTTTATTTGAATTAAAAACAAGGAATTTAGAAAAATAATAGAAATCATTGTAGCGAAAGCCGCTCCATTTAGCCCATTAGAATTTTCAAGCCATAGAATTTTCGGCATAGGAATTAAAAGTGAGTTTAAGATAATATTTAATCCAGAGGCTAAAGATATATCAACTAACAATAATTTTGATTTTCCACGCATTGAAATTAAATTAGTGCAAACACTAAACAAAGTTAATATAAAAGTACCTACTAATAAAACTCTTAATGAATTTTCAGCAGGTAGATATTGAGGCCCAAAAAGAAAATTAATTGCAGCTCCAGGAAACAAAAATATTAAAATAAATATCGGAAAGGAAATTATAAATATCCATTTTGTTACTTGCTTGCTAATCTGTTTTATTACCTCCTTATTCCCCTTTGAATATTCTTTGTTAATCATAGGCTGAAATAATTGCATAAATATCTCAGGAATAATAAGTAAAAGCGTTGCAATTGGGACCGCGGCATTATAAAGGCCAACAGCAAAGGAAGATTTATAGAACCCAAGGGAAAGAGAATCTATCCAATAAAAGATTAAACTTATTATCCCATAGAGAATAAGAGGCCATGAATAACTAATAAGTTGTTTTTTTAACTCTTCGCATTTAATTTCTTCCTTAAATGAGATTGTTTTTATCTTTTTTTTAATTACAATATATGCACTCGTCATGCTAAAAATAAATCCCGTAGCATAAGAAATTACAATTAAGTTAGTATTTTTTCCTTCATCAATTATAATAAACAAAATCAAAATAATAATCCTCGCAACATTTAAGACAATATTAAAAATAAAAGAAAAAGAATAAATCTTTTCATACCCTCTCAATATACCTAAGAAAAAATCACTTAAAAGTGCAAAAATAATAAAAAATCCAATTATTCTTAAAGAATCTGTTAATTTTGGTTCATGGAATATTAGAATTGAGATGTCTTTTGAAAAAGCAATTAACAATATTGTAAAAACCAGGCCGCTTATAATAAGAATTCTTAAAGTATATCCCAATAAGCTGTTAATCTCTCTTGTTTTGTTTTTTGCTCTCAACAATGGAATATATCTGAGCAATCCGTTACCCAATTGAAAAGAAGCCACCGAAGCAATAAAAGAGAATAATATTAGAGAGATTGTGAAAATCCCATAACTTTCAGGCCCAAAATACTTTGCAATTAATATCCTATAAACATACCCTAAGATTTTTGATAAGACCATTAATATAAAAACAAAAAAAGATGTTTTGGCTATAATTCTTAAATGATTATCTATCTCTTTTTCTTTAAAATCTGCTTTCCTCATTTTTTTTAAAGACGAAAAAAGTTTTTAAATTTAATTAAAAATCTCTCTAAATATTTTTTTATTAATTTTTAATTATTTGGAAAACGCCTAATTTGCAAAGATTTTTTTAATATTCTTATTAATTAATAAACTTACGCTTTCTAAATATTTTCTCCAGTATAATTATGTACTACTTCCCCCCCTATTATTCTCTTATTATTCTCTTTTCCTGTTATCCATTTTTTTATCTTTTTCCATACTTTCTTTATCAGATTAGGAAAATAAATGACTACTAAAATTGACAAAACAATTAACACGATTAGGGTCCGAATATTAGTTATAGTAAATACTATAAATCTAAAAATATATGCAAGAAATACACCTAATCGATAGCTAGCTCCGGTTAAAATAAGAAGAAGAATAGACAGATTCACTATAATTTTCAAGGACTTTCTTTCTATCCTAAGAACTTCACACACCCAATAAAATATAACTGCATTAGCTAGAAAAAGCATAATCAGGTCAATCATTACTATGTTTTTATCTCCCGGAACGCCAAGAATTGCTCTAATTATTCTGGCAGAGTGATTTAAAAATCCTTCTACTCTTTCTTTCTGAAACCATTCGGAAACTTTACTACTAGATATTTTTTCATATAAATAACTCCCTATCTCCATAGATAAAACACCCATAAAAGAGTTTTTTATTTGTGATTGAGTATTATTATAGCCTCTAACATACTTGGGATCATAACCAAAAGAAATCGCAATTATTATCGCAATTCCAACAAGAATGATAAAAGCCCCTAGAGATAGATTTTTTTGAAAAAATCTTTTGAGGAACCCTTCTTCTTGCGATTGGTCAGTTTCACTCATAATGTTCTTTTGGACAATTTATTCCATACCTCTTGCTTCTAATTATATTATTCTTTTGTTTAAAAATTCTTCTTTTTTCTTTCAATTACTTATTAATTATTTATTTAGAAAAGTTTATAAGCCAGTTCGTCTTGAAAAAAATATGCTTAAAAAAAAGCTTTATAATAGAAAAAACCTTAAGAAAAATAAAGTCTCTTTTAAACATCTTTTAATTTTGAGCATACTTATAATTTCTCTAATTTCTAATATTAAATTATCTAATGCAGAGGGCCAAAACGCATCCAATTCGGTTAAAGTGTTATCTAAATCAGACGCACTCAATCTGGTTATAGAGCCATTTGAAATAGTTTTTAAATATCTATTCGGATCATGGGACGAAATAGGAGTGAAAGGCCAAGAAGCAATTCAAAAGGCTTTCATATTTAAAGTTGTTTTTATGCTGATTTTATTTTTTATTATTTTCTCTTCTTTGAGAGAGTCACACCTATTTAATAGAAACAAGATCATTGCTTTTATTGTTTCTCTTTTGGTAACAGCAATAGGTTCAAAGTTTATTAAAACAGAGTTTATAATAGAAGTGTTTTTGCCCACAGGCGCTTTTTTAAGTGCTTTATCGCTTGTCTTTCAAATGTTTATAATATATGAAATTAATACAAGAGTTTTTAAGGACAACCTCTTTTTTTCTTGGTTAATTTGGTCTTTGTGGGGAGTTTTTTCAATTTGTCTTATTATTTATTATTCTAATACTCTTTTTGGTATACCTCTCGAAACGTTACGTGGCTTCTTAGGTCTTGATAAACCTCCTTTTTTTATTAGTACAACCACACAACTTGCTTATCTTGCTCTTGGAATTTTATCCATATTAGGTATTAATCTTAGAGTGCAAAGATGGGTAAGAAAACTTAGTGTTAGTTTTTCAATAGAAGAAACATCAAAAGATTTAGTGAAGGATCAGATTTACGGGTTGCTGTTACGTAGATCAAAGCTATTGGAAGAGTGGAATGTCGTAAAGGATGATAATGATAGGAATAGCATTAATAAAAAAATAAAAGAGATAGATGAAAGAATTAAAGAATTGAAGAAAGAGTTATAAGTTTTTTAAAGGCCAAATTAATTTTTATGTGCATAATTCTATATAATAAATAATGCCCTAAATAATATTAATCTGAATTTAATGAGGCCTTAGGAGGACGCATTATAACACTATCTAAAAAGCGAATGGTCTGATTTGATAATCTGATTTATTTTTTAAGGGATTTAAATAGAGAGTTATTTATCTAATTTTTGTATAGAAAATAAAATAAATCAAGAATACTAAACAGGATTATGATAAGGAAAAAAGAGTATCTTCTGAGCAAAAACAATGGCAAGAATTATGATATCCTTTATGTATTTCGAAAACCATTTATTTAGTTGTTTCCATTAAATTTCTTACTAATTCTTCTATCATCTAATAGTTTTTTTACTTTATCTTTGCCCAATGCAATCAAGAATGTCGGCAGTCTCGGCCCGGTGTCTTGTCCGATTAGCATATTATAAACATTTTTGAAGAAGTTTCTCTGTGCTGTTTTCTTTTCTTCTTCTGAGAATTCGGGTTTTTTTGGTATTTCATAAACAAGCCAAGTCAGTTTATCTAAGCTCCAATAGTTATCCATCTCATTCAATAGCTTTTTGATATGTCCTTTTTCCTCTTCGCTAAGCTTTTCATAATAATTCTTATTAAATGTTTTTCTTAACTTTATCTTTAGTTCGGGAGCAAACTCTTCAATCCAATTCTGGGATTTTTCAAATCTTCTCTTCAATGTTTCTTCATCATATTCCTCTCTTATTCTCTCATACATTTTTTTTAATTCCTCAAAATTCCCCTGAACTATCTGTCCAAAGGAAGCAATCTGCCTAAAAGACATTCCTTTTTTTTCTTTTATGCTGTTCTCTTTTATCATTGCAAGCTCAATAGCTCTTTTTTCTTTCTCAGACAGCTTATTTTCATTATATGCTTCAATCTCCCTGTCAAATTCATCATATTGTCTTATTATTTCAGAATTAAAATATAATGTCAATGCTTTTTCAGGATTAACTCTTGAAAACAACCATCTTATTAATTCTGGCTCATAAATTTTTAATAGCTCTTTTGGTGTAAATCCAATGCCCTTTGAACTTGACATCTTTGATGCTCCTTCTATTCCAACAAAAGCATATCCTTGATAATAAGGCGCATCTATCCCATATACTTCTTTCGCTATTCTTTTTGACACATCATAGCTTCCGCCGGGAGCCGAATGATCCCATCCCCCTGGCTCAAAATCAACTTTTTCAAAAGCCCATCTCATCGGCCAATCAACTTTCCAGCTTAGTTTTCCTATATTTTCTTTTGAAATATCTGCGACTTCTTTGTGACCGCATTCACAAGAATAAGTTACAAGATTCTCACCATCATACTCAATTATTTTTGTCGTGGTACTTCTGTTGCACTTTCTACAATATACCTGTAGAGGATAATAACTTTCCAATTCTTCTTTTGAAATCCCTTGGGTTCTAAACTCTCCAAGAATTTTTGCAATTTTTTTTCTTTCTTGTAGAGCTTTCTTTATTCCATGATAGTATTTATTTGATTTATACATAGCTGTTTGACTTATAAATTCTAATTTAATTCCAAAAAGAGGAATCGCTTCCTCTAATTCTGTTGTAAAATGTTTTGCATAAGATATATGACAATTAAAAGGATCCGGGATTTCACTTATTGGCATTCCAAGATACTTAGAAAAAGATGAAGGAATATCCTCCGGGATCTTTCTAAATCTATCATAGTCATCCCAAGAAAATATTATCTTTGTATCAAATCCTCTTTCTTTTAAAGCCCTATAAACAAATTCACAGGTTATTATGTCTCTAAAATTGCCTATGTGGACTTTTCCAGATGGCGTTATTCCAGCCGCAAGAACAAAACACCTCTTATTAGGATTCAATTCAATTAATTTTTCAGCTATTTTATCGGACCAATGTATCTCTTTCATATTTTATTTTATTCTCCATATTTTATAAACCTGATGCAAATTAGATTTTTAAAAAATAACCCTACCCATTCTTCTTTTTCAATTCTTCTTCAATGAGTAAAAGGTATTTTCCTTTATCTCTATCAGGAAGATATTTGTTTGCAGCCTCTAAAAGTTTTCGTGTGTCAACCTCTTCAAGTCTTTCCAGATGTTCTTTTATTGTATTTTCTGAGTCCATTTCTGCTTCAATTAGATACATATATCCTTCAAGAGAGTTGGTTTTCCTAAATATCCTATTTCTTAGATTCCTCTTTACTAAACTTAAAACCCCATTATCTATCTCTCTCTTTTTTAGATTGTCTATTTCTTTAAAAATTATGTCCAACGCCTCATCTACTCTTTTAGCACAAACTTCAGTCATAATTTTAAATTCTCTTGCGTTATAATCACTATTATAATTTCCGCATACAGAATATGTTAATCCTCTATTTAAGCTCAACTCATTAAATAATATGGAATTTGATGGATTTCCAAGCAAGAAAGACAAAAGTGCTGCCGAGTAATCTGTTAATTTATCCTGTTTTGTAATAATGAAATGAAGAGATATTCCTGCCGTCTTATCTTCTTTTTTTGCTCCACTTATTTCTTCATATATCAGTATTTTTTCTGGCAATTCTTCTAATTCTGGAAAAATATATGGTGGGGCCCTTTCTAAAGAAGATTTGTATCCTCCAAAATGTTCTTTTATCTTTTTTTCTATTCCTCTTGGTATTGAACCAACAAGAATTAAATCCATATTCGCCGGATAATATCCCCTTTTATAAAATTTTTTTAATTCTTCGGCTGTTATTTGATTAATATCTCTTTTATTTTTAAAGGGGACTATCCCCTTTGGGTGTCCTCTATATATTATGTCTTTTATTTTAAAAAAATACTTTGCTTCTCTTTTAACTACTTCTTCCTCTTCCATTATCCTTTTTTTCTCCAACTTTAATATGTCTTCATTAAAAGAAGGACAGAATATTTTTGATAACCACTGAAAATAAGCTTCAACATCATCTTTAACAATCTCGGCATTAAATTCGGTTCTATCCAATTTTGTTATTGCATTCAAATCAATTACTCTATACTTAATATCTCCATTAGTATTGTTTCCCATAATCCAATGTTCTAAAATATGTGAAAAGCCTCTTTCTTCTTCTTTTTCATTAATTATTCCCCAATTCACTCTCAGTTTTGATAAAATAATTTTAGAATTAATATCTTTGATTACTACTCTTAATCCATTATCTAATTCTTGCTTTTTTGCATTAATCTCAAATTCATCTATATTGTCTTGCATAAATTTAGGCCTGCTTTTCTCTATTTAAACTTATCTAGTAACCACTCTTAAATTATAAAAAGATCTTAATCTAAGAATTCTTAAAGGCATTCTTTAATTTTCTTTTTTCTATCATGCTTTTAATTTTAATGTCAAACAAAATGCAAATTAGAACAATTGCAAGATGAATTCCCATAAAAATTAAAGAAGAATCACTATAAGAAAAGATTTCTTTATTCTCTATGTAGATATAAATTGTAAAAATGCCATATAAAATTAATAAAGCTCTTCTCGTAAAAGAATCTATCTTTAAAGAGTATATTATTGATAGAATAAAAAAAGAAAGAAATATAATTAAGAGAACTAATCCAAGTCCGCCATAAGCGGTTCTTATTAAATTCACATTGTCTTCATTTAAATAATATATACCTATCAGAGAGATAGAAAAAGAAATCACCAAAGAAGCACCTTTATTTTTAAGCATCTCAAATGTAACTTTATAACTGCCAAAAAATAGCAATGTAAATACTAATGATTTGATAAGAAACTCATCGGATAATTCTTCTATCATTGTTATATTTATATTCTTTTCTTCATTTAAATATTTTTTTAAGTTTATTAACTACTAATTATTTTGTGCTTTCTATTCTCTTCCAAGCATCTTTATAAGTGTCTTTTTTTAATTTTGTCTGATAAAAGACAAGAAGCCAAATGTATAATCTTACAGGAAATAAAAGTAAAGTATATATTATTTCAATAAAGTTTTTTGGATACAAAAAAGCCCTATATCCCTCTTTCAATTCATTTAAAAAAGATTTTGTTCTTGGTAGCTTATTTATATCATAATACTTCGCAAGGGCTTCATGTCCTTTTGCAGTTCTTTTCTTTTGTTCTATAAAATCGCCCCATTTATCAGGAAATTTTACATAAACCTCGGCTTCTGGCGCATATTTAACAGAAAAACCCCTATCCCTAAACAAGTAAGGCACTATTGTATCTTCAGCTACATCTTTCGGGAAATCTTTTATTACTTTGTTTCTAAAAGCCCAATAATAACCCGAGCATTCCAAAAATTCATTTTTTCTTGCTCTCTTTAACCTTGCTTCATGTGCTCCCGCATCGCATAATAAATGAGACCAATAGCCAAAAATATTGTTTCTTGGATTTATTGAAACAGGTCTTCCAGTGACACATCCAACTCTTTCATCTTTAAAGGGCTCTAAAATGTATTTTAGGCTATTTTCCTTTACAAAAACATCCCCATCTGAAAGAACAATTATCCTTCCTTTTAATTTTGGAAGTAATAGGTTTAATGCAAAACTTTTTCCTTTTCCCGGATCTTTAAATATCTTAATTCTTTTATCTTTCTTTTGATATCTTCTCACGACATCAAGTGTTTCTTCATCAGGCGCCGAAACAATAATATCATACTTCTCTTTAATATCTTGTTTTAGAAAGCTTTCTATAGCCTTGCCTATTGTTTTTGGTTCTCTAAAAGATGTTATGACAACATTAATCATTTTTTATTAATAAATATCTTTCAAAATTTTTTTAATTGCTTCTTTTACATCTTCTATCTTTATTGCTTTTATTGCCTCTTCACTAAACTTCTTATCATAAAAATATTTATGTAATAAAGGGCTTATAACCTTTATCATTCTCTTATAGTCATATACCTCATTTGGAGAAGTGCAATTGAACAGAGCCACAACTTTCTTTTTTAGAGCAAGGGCGATATGCATTCCCAGTGTATCTCCGCAAATAATTAATTCGCAATTATTTATATCATTTATGTGTTCTCTAATAGTTGGTCTAATTCCGAGAAAAATAGCTTTAAAACCTTCTTTCTCTAATTCTGATTTTAGAGCATCATAATAAAACCATCTTTTATTTGGCCAAATACCCGTGTTCTCTTTTATAATCCCTATTGTTCCTTTAATTTCCTTTGGTTTAATGTTAAGGTCATATTCTTGGCAATCCCATTTCGCTCCAATCATTTCTATAAGTATCTCTGGCAGGGATTTTTTATTTCTTGCCTTTAATTCGTCGGCTTTTGTTTTTCCATATTTACTTGATAAGGACATATCAAACCAATAAGAGCTGTCGTTTGTATAATCAATTGCATTTCTTTCATTTAGGAAAATACCAGTTAATTTTTTTGTTTTAATTTCTTTAACAAGATTTAAAGCCTCAATCTCTTCATTTAAGCTAATAGTCCAATCAAAACTAATTTCCTTCATATCCTTTATATCTGATTCTGATTCCGCAATAAAAACTCTTTTTATTTTCTTTGAAAGCAGGACATCAGTGCATTTTTGTTTTGTAAGCCAATAGATTTCATCTTTAAGTGCTCTTAATAAGACAGTAGTTCTAACAACATCACCTGGCGGACCAAGATTTACTATAAGCGTTTTCATTTTCTTGTTAAATTATTTTCTTTATTATACATCTTATATTAACTTTTTATTAATCTTTCTAATTCATTAATTAAATAGTTCCATCTAAATTGCTTTACGAAATTCATTGCATTTCTTTTTATCTCCCGATTCTTTATTTTGTTTTTTAAGACAAAATCAATTTTTTCTGCTAAGTCCAAATAATCATCAGATTTAAACAAATACCCATTTTCATTCTCTTTTATTAATTCTTTTATTGCCATACAATCGCTTCCTATAACAATTTTTCCTCGCGCCATTGCTTCTATTAATCCTTGAGGCATTCCTTCAATTTTTGAGGGCAAGACAAATATTTTTGCAGAATCTATTTTTTTTATCTTATCTTTTAAATCATAAATTGGAGGGGAAAATACAATCCTGTCTTTTAGATTTAATTTTTCAACTAATTCTTTGATTTTATCCAAATACTCTTTTTCTGCAGGCCCAACAATTTCAATAGCAATTGACTTATCCTTTTTAATAGAAACTGCTTTAATAAGGACTTCAAGGTTTTTTATTGGTGAAATTCTGCCCAGAAATAATATCTTATTTTCTTCCTTTTTGTATTTTTTTTGCAAAAAGAATTCTTCTGGAATTCCATTCGGTATATATACAATTTTGCTTTCATCAACATTCAATCCTTTAAGATATGGTAATTCCCATTTACTTATCATGATAATCTTATCAAAATTATTTATTGTTGCTCTACCAATAAACTTATCATACAGCCAGACAATTATTCTTTGCATTAATGTTCTGGTTTCATTTCTTTCAAAAGGCGCATGACTCACAAGGAAGACTCTGCACTTTCTTCCCATTTTTTTTAATTTTCTTGCAACTCTTAAAGCTTTTGTAGTATGTAAGTGCCTATAATTATGGGCAATTATAATATCTGGCATATACTCCAAAGCTTCTTTTTCTGCTTCTTTTTTAAACCAGCTCATAAAACTTTCTCCGCCGAGTTTTATAGCAGGAAATCTATATATATCAATTTCGTTATTTAGTTTATCTCTTGAAGAAACTATTTTATCTGTTCCTTTTTCTAAATTTGAAGAGAAGATTTTTACACTATATCCTTTTTTAATTAATTCTATTGATTCCTGCCTTACTCTCTGCCAAACCCCGCAAATACCAGCTGAGAAAGGGCATAATTCAAGTATTTTTAATTTCTCTTTCATTTTATTGTAGTATTTTTATTTAAGATTAAAAATATAACCTCTTCAACCGGCTGCTTATACTCTATATTTCTTATTTCAGGATAATCCGCCTCCTTCCAAAAATTTCTTTTCATATCTATTTTTTTAAAACAATACATTTTAAAATTTTTAATTCTTTTTTTATCTATCATCTCTTTTATTGCTTTATTATAATTAAGCGGAAAAGATAAAACAAATAATCCATTTTTCTTTAATAAATTTTTTAAGACATATTTTAATGCCAAGACTGCTTTTTCTGGATTTTTTGGATAATCATCGATTCCTATATGTTCAAAAGTGGATATGCTAAATATAAAATCAAACTTTTTCTTTGTTTTAAACCCCAATATATCCTCATTTATTACCCCTTCTGCTTTTTCATATTTGTCTAAAACCAAATGATTAAATGGATAGTAATGATTAATAACATTACCTATTTCAAGAAGATCTTTCCCAATATTTTCTTTTATGAACATTCTAAATATTGGTATTTCTATTGTTCTCTCAGATTTCCATGCCTTGTTATATTTATGATAGAAATAAGGTAATTTATTATTAAAATAGAAATATTCTTGTTTTTTAAAATTCAGAAAGAGAGAGACAAATTTATCTCTGATAAACAAATATACTTTTTTTAAACTTTTAAAGATCCCATATTTTCTTTTATATTCAATAAATTTTTCAATAACACTTTCATTTCTATAATATGTTTCTTCTTCATTCATTAAATTTAATATATTATGTATTTTTTAAGGATTTGCCTAAATAGTTCAATTATTCATTTTAAAAAACCAATTCTAATTATTAGAATTTTCTTTTACTCTTATAATACCAAATAATCAACAAAACTAAAATTACTATTATTAATATTGATAAAGATGGCCAGAACCAATCTATTTTTTTCTCTGTTGATGGTTCTATAGGAGCAGAATAATCAACCTTATCTTGCTCTTCATTAAAATCAGGGCTATTATAAGGTTCAGTTTGATTTTCTTCAACCAAATTCTCTTTACTTTCCTCCACTGGCTCAAAAATTTGTCTTATTGTTAAACTCGCAAGATCGTTTTTTATACCATTTAATTGCACTAATAAATCATAATATCCATCAAAGTTTATATCAACTTTTTTTATCTCTCCAACACCGATTTCCATTTCTTGATATAAGGAGAATATTGCTATTCTTATAGAGGATGCTCTTAACTCAATAACTCCAATACTATGCTCTTCATTATTAATGGTTGTTTTAATTCTTTCCTTAAGAGATAATTCTTTTGTGTACCCATTAATTATTTGTTCCTTACTCGCGCTATAAGTATTTTTCCAATAACTTGAAGTTGAACTACTTCCTCCTGAGCTACTACTATCTGATGTTGAAGAACAAGAAACAGTAGTAAACGAATAACTTTCGCTATTATTTAAATTGCCTGCCCGATCATAACAAGAAACAGTATAACTATAACCTGTTCCACAAGTCAGTCCATTAATATCAACTGTTTGTTCTGTTCCTTCACCGCTTACAACAATAGAACCAGCTCCCACTGAACAGCTAGAATTAATTCCAGACAAAGAATCATTTAAAATAATTTTAAATCTAATCGTTGTTTTTGTTTTATTTACATACTCAAATGTAACTGCAGGAGGTGTTCTGTCTATTGTGATATTACCTACTTCTAAATTGTCTAAAACATTATTATAACTATCATTTGCCCACAATTTTATTTTATAAACTCCTTCATTATATCCAGAAATATTAAATCCAGTAATGTTTGAGTAATAGTCTCCATTATTGGTTGTTTTAAAGAAATCCAGTTGGTAGTTTGTTGTATTAGTTATATTAAATGCAACAATAGAAATGCCTGCTAAACCTACATCCTCAACACTAATATTTAATGGAACAATCCCAACACTATTATTATATATTATTATCGTTTCCTCTGTTGTTGGAGCGCTATGATCAGTTACATTAATACTAATATTACTAACCTCGGTTATTGTACTATTTGTTGTTTTTATTGTAATGTTAAATAGACCCAACTGACCAGCAGTTATATTTATCCAAAAATAATTTAATTTATTCGTACCAACTAAGGAATTCCCTGCCCATCTAACTGTTTGTTCATTTATTAGTGTAAACTCAGTTCCTGCCGAATTTGTTCCATTGGTTAAACTAATAAAACTAAAATTAGTATTGGGTAATGTTATATTAATCTCTGTAATATTTGCATCTTCTCCTTCATCTGTATTATTAACACTTATATTTAATATAAATTTGTAAGAGCTACTTTCATTTATCTCTTTTAAAGTCGTTTCATCATTAAATTTAATAATATGAGCAGAAAATGAAAGAGAGATTAATAAAATTGAAAAAATTGATAAACTTATTAAAAAATAAAATATTTTTTTATTGTTTGTTTTATTCATCTTTATCACTCTTTTTAAACTTTTAGTTATAGAAGAATTAGAGTATTTAAATTTTTCTCTCTTTGTTTATTTAAGAAACATAATTTTTATTTACTGCCTTTTTTATTAAGTTATTTAAGTAATTAATTATCTATATAAAAGTTAGTAAATCTGATAAAGAATATTCTAAAACTATCGAGAAAATACTAATTTACTTTCAGAAAGAGAATTTATTATATGTATGTGCTAATAAAAAAAGAATATGCTATATTTCTTATTTTCAAAATACAAGATTTGTAAATTATTTTTGTAAATTATAATTAAACTATCTTTCAGATAAAAGTTTTACAAAATCAAGTAATAATTGCTTTCAAAAAGATACAACCTAAAATTATATATGATTATTAAAAGAGAAAATATTTCTTAAATCTGCGTTCATCAAAAAGAAATTTTAAAATAATGTAATAAAGAATTCATTATGTTAAGAAGAAAAAGCCTCTTAAAAGAATAAAATAAGAATGGTGAATGCTATTATTAATAAATCTACAATCTCCTTCCTTAAAAACTTCTTATAATATAACCAAACATTTATATACTATTTTATTGTATATATTTTATGGCAAGAAAGAATTTGTTAGATTGGATAGCGTTGACTTTGACTATCGTTGGTGGATTAAACTGGGGTCTAGTTGGTTTATTTGAGTTTGATTTAGTAAAAGAGATCCTTGCTTCAATCCCTGTATTGCAAAAAGCAGTTTATACATTAGTAGGTATCTCGGCGCTATACATGATTTACTATACAATGAAAGAATAACTTTTTTCTTTTTTCCTTTTTTTATATACAGATTATAATTTAAAGTAGAGATTAAAAATATTTAATATAGAAACGAATATTTATTCTAATGGTTATTGTAACTTTTTAGCTAATTAATTTCAATAAATACTTGCTTTTAGTTAAAATTTTTAGAAGGTATTTCGCTCTCTTCACATCTAATCCTAAATAGAACAAAGCCCATGACTCTCATTCTACAACTTAATTAAAATTATTGATAATTTCGGAATTTCAGAGAGTTTTTTAATTTATCTTTCTCGTTGTAAATTTTCAATCTTCTCATGATAAGAATAATTTGAAGTTCTACTCATTCTTTAATAATTAATTTACTACAAAAAATACCTTCTAAGATTATCCTCTCTTTAAAATAAATTTTATATCTTTATATTAACTTTAACCTTTCCAATATCAATAATCTTTAATTAAAAATACTAAACCTTTCAAAAGATAATTATCTTTACAACTAAGAAATGATAACCTTTAAAAACCTTGTTCTGATATTGGTCTTATGGAAATTTTAAGAAAATATTTTGCTTGTGCATGTTTAGGATTAGTCGGAGCTTCAAACTTAATTTATTATACCTCTAATAAAGTTTCAGGAAACAGCCCCTCTTTAATTAGCGAGATGCCCGAAAAACTTAAAATATTTAATGGTAAAAATCTGGAAGATATAATTTTCTTTGTTGATGATAACATTAATAGAGCCTCAAGATTGACGCAACAAGATAAAATTAAAGACATTAAGTCTGATATTGAAGTTATTAAAAGAGAGTCAAGTCAATCAGCCTTATTTATCGAAAGAGTTAATAGAATGATAGAGGAAAAATATAAAGACCTAAAAGAAGATAAAATTACTCTTCTTAGCGGCTTAATTTGTTTAGGAGGTTCTATTTTTTCTTTGACAAATTTAATAAAAAAAGAAGACAAATATAATGCTGATAAAGATTACTTGCAATATTTTTGTAAAAAGGTTTAAAAAGCCTGATTATTAATTAGTATTAACCAATGAAGTAATTTTCACGGAGGCCTTAAATGGACTTTTATCAGCTAATCGAAAAGATAAGAAAAACAGGAAAAATAGACAAGGGAACTAACGAAGTAACCAAAGCAGTTGAAAGAGGGAATGCTAAGTTGGTTTTATATGCAAAGGATGTTGAACCAAAAGAAATTGTTTCTCATCTTCCAAAACTTTGTGCTGAAAAAAAAATTCCCTGTTTTGAAGTTGATTCTAAACAAAAACTTGGAATTGCCGTAGGGATAAAAGTGAATGCTTCTGCTGTGGCAGTTATTGATGCAGGCGAGGCAGAGAAAGAAATAAACTCTCTGATGAAGAAATAATTCTATTAAAATATGGCAAAACAACAAAAAGTAAAAGATAAGACGAAAGAAGAATCAAAAGGTAAAGAAACAATAACTGGAAAGTTAAGTTCAGAAGGAGCTGTTAATGGATTAGTGGAAGAGCTTATTGGCAGAACCGGTGCAAGAGGAGAAATTACTCAGGTAAAAGTTAAGATTTTGGATGGAAGAAATAAAGATAAGAGTATTAGAAGAAATGTAAAAGGCCCGATAAAAATTGGCGATTTAATTACTATGAGGGAAACAGAGATTGAAGCAAGAAAAATTAAAGGCAGTAATACAAGGAGTATCTAATTAAAAAATGGTAAAATGTGTTTTTTGTGGAAAAGAAGAAAGTGCTCATAAAGGAGTGCATCTGATTACTAACAAAGGGACAATTGAATTTTTATGTTCAAGCAAATGCAGAAAGAACTATTTAATATTAAAGAGAGACAAAAGAAAGACAAGATGGACTGAAGCATATAGATTAGAAAGAAAAAGAGAAAACTCTGTCTAATTTTATTTTATCGTCGATAAAATCGATTTTTTCATAGAAAGATTTAAAAATGAAGTTTTATTTTTAATTAATGGTTGAAAAAATGGTTAAAAAAGAAGATGAAAAAGAGTATAATGCAGATAAGATAAAAGTTCTTGAAGGGTTAGAAGGAGTTAGGCACAGGCCCGCAATGTATATAGGTAGCGTTGGAAAACAAGGACTACATCATCTTGTATATGAAATTGTCGATAATTCTGTTGATGAAGCAATGGCGGGCTATTGCAATTTAATTATAGTTAAATTATTAAGAGATGGTGGAGTTAGCGTGCTTGATAACGGAAGAGGAATTCCAGTTGAACCCCATCCAATATATAAGAAACCCGCTTTGGAGATTGTAGTTACAAAACTTCATGCAGGAGGTAAATTTGACAAGGGAAGTTATTCTGTTTCTGGCGGACTACACGGCGTTGGAATCTCTGTTGTTGCAGCTTTATCTAAATTAATGAAAGTAGTAGTTAAGAGAAACGGGAAGATATATCAGCAGGAATATAAAATTGGAAAACCCTTATATGATGTAAAAGTTGTCGGCGAATGTGATAAAAACGAGCATGGAACAGAAGTAACATTTTATCCCGATGAAACTATATTTACAACAACAAAATTTGATTTTTCTGTTCTTGAAACAAGATTTAAAGAAATCGCTTTTTTAAATAAAAATTTAAAGATTATTCTAAACGAAGAAGAGACAAACAAAGTTGAAGAATTCTATTATGAAGGAGGGATTATTGAATTTGTAAAGTGGATTAATAGTTCAAAAGAGGCATTGCATAAGCCAATTTATTTTATAAAAACAGACAATAATATTGTTTTAGAAACAGCCATACAATATAATAACGGCTATCATGAAAGTTTATTAAGTTTTGTGAATACCATAAATACAATTGAAGGCGGAACACATGTAATCGGTTTTAGAACTGCACTAACAAGGGCAATAAACGAATATGCAAAGAAAAACAATTTAATTAAAAATGAATCATTCAGCGGAGATGATGTTAGAGAAGGGTTATCTGCAATAATTTCTTTAAAAGTTCCAGAACCGCAATTTGAGGGTCAAACAAAAACAAAACTCGGAAACAGCGAGATAAAAGGAATTGTTGAAAGTATTACATTTTCCTCATTATCAGAATTTTTTGAAGAGAATCCAACAATTGCAAGAAGAATTATACAAAAGGCAGAAGAAGCACAAAAAGCAAGAAATGCCGCAAAAAAAGCAAAAGAGCTTATAAGAAGAAAATCAGCTTTTGGAGGGGGTGGTCTTCCAGGCAAACTCGCGGATTGTTCAAAAAATAAAGCAGAAGAAACAGAATTGTTTATTGTTGAAGGAGACAGTGCATCAGGTTCAAGTAAAATGGCGAGAAACAAAGAGTTTCAAGCTATTCTTCCATTAAAGGGAAAAATATTGAATGTGGAAAAAGCAAACCAAATAAAAGTTTTATCAAATGAGGAAATTTCAAATCTTATTACAGCCATAGGAACAGGCATAGGAGAAGAGATGAATTTAGATAAATTAAGATATGGAAAAATAATAATAAATACCGATGCAGATGTTGATGGAGCCCATATAAGAACTCTTCTTTTGACTTTCTTTTTTAGATTTATGCCGAAGTTAATTGAGAATGGTCACATTTACATAGCTGTTCCTCCGCTTTATAGAGTAAGAAAGAAAAAAGACCACTATGTTTATTCTGATGAAGAACTAAAAGAATTAATTGAACAGCTGGGCGGCAATGTAGAAGTAACAAGGTTTAAAGGTTTAGGAGAGATGAATCCAGAGCAATTATGGGAGACAACAATGAATCCTAAAAAAAGATTATTAAAGAAAGTAACAATTGAAGATGCAGCAAAAGCAGATAAAATATTTTCAAAATTAATGGGAGATGATGTTGAACCAAGAAGGCAGTTTATAGCAGAAAGGGCAAGGGAGGCAAACTTAGATATTTAAAATGACAGAGTGTATTTTTTGTAAAATTGTAAAAGGAGAAATAGATTCAGCAAAAATCTGGGAAGATGAAAATTTCCTGGCTATTTTAGATGTTATGCCAAATACCAAAGGAATGACCTTGGTTCTGACTAAAAGACATTACGATTCCTATGCCTTTGATATGGAAGATGATACATACATAAAATTAATGTCTGCTTCAAAAAAGGTTGCGAAGATTTTAGAAAAAGGTTTAAATGTAAAAAGAGTAGCCATGGTAATGGAGGGAATGGGAATTAATCATGCACATATTAAATTATATCCTCTTCACGGAATTGATGCAAAATTCAAAGAGATATGGGTTCCAGAAAAGAAATTTTATGAGAAATATGAAGGATACATATCTACGCATATAGGCCCAAAAGCAGATATTAATGATTTAAAAAAACTCGCGGAGGAGATTAAATCAAAATGTTAAAAAAGTTTTGTCCTAATTGTGGTTCTGAAGAGATTAATTTTACAAACGAAAATAGATGGGTATGTGTAGAGTGTAGCTTTTCAGGAAATTCATTTCCAGAAAGTCAGATTGATGAAGAAATGTCTTTCGAAACAAAAAAAGAAACTAAAAAGAAGAGGAAAACAAAATGACACCAAAGCAAATCGATGAAGACTTAATTGAAAAAGAAATAGAGAAGAAAGAAGAAGCAAGAAGATTGAAGGAACAAGTCGATAATGAGAAAGGAGTTCTTCCCACAGAGATTGTAGAAGAGATGGAGAAATCTTATATTGATTATGCAATGTCGGTCATTGTTCAAAGAGCACTGCCCTCTGTTGAAGACGGCCTAAAGCCAGTTCATAGAAGAATTCTTTATTCAATGTATTCAATAGGGCTTGTATCAGGCAAACCCACAAAAAAATCCGCCGCAATAGTGGGAGAAGTAATAGGAAAATATCATCCTCATGGCGATACAGCAGTTTATGATGCCCTAGTCAGGATGGCACAAGATTTCTCTCTTAGATACCCATTAGTTCATGGTCAAGGAAATATGGGAAGTTTAGACGGAGACTCGGCAGCCGCAATGAGATATACAGAAGCTAAACTAAGCAAAATAGCCGAAGAATTATTGCAAGACATAGAGAAAAATACAGTTAAAATGCTTCCGAATTTTGACAATTCCGTAGAAGAGCCAGAAACTCTTCCTGGGAAATTGCCTAATCTTCTATTAAATGGTGCGACAGGTATTGCAGTTGGAATGGCAACGAATATTCCTCCGCACAACATAGTTGATGTTTGTGATAGCATAATAGAAGCAATTAATTTTCCAGATATAACCATTGAGAATCTTGCAGAGATTATAAAAGGTCCGGATTTCCCAACAGGAGGAATAATTACAGAAGAAGGACTAAAAGAGATGTATCGCACAGGCAAAGGACGAGTTGTTATACGGGCAAAAACTCAAACAGAAGAAATAAAAGGCAAGCCAGCAATCGTAGTAACTGAAATTCCTTATATGGTTAATAAGGCAGAATTGGTAAAAGAAATTGCAAAGTTGGCAACAGAAAAAAAGCTTCCCGATGTAAGTGATTTAAGAGACGAATCTTCAAAGGGCGAAGTCAGAATAGTAATTGAATTAAAAAAAGGTGTTGATCCAAAATTCACGCTAAACAAGCTCTATAAGCTCACAAACCTGCAAACAACTTTTGATGTTAATTTGTTAGCTCTTGTAGAAAATCAGCCAAAGATTCTAAATCTAAAAGAAATAATAGAAGAATACATTAAATACAGGAGAAAGATTGTAAGAAGAAGATGTGAATTTGATTTGAAAAAAGCTGAAGATAGAATTGAAATTGTTCAAGGATTATTAATAGCATTAAAAGACATTGACAAAATTGTTGAATTTATAAAAAAGAGCGCAAACGCCACCGAAGCACTTGAAGGTTTGATTAAGAAGTTTGGTTTAAATCAAAGACAGGCAAAAGCAGTTTTAGAAATTAAATTGCAACAACTAACACACTTAGAATCAACTAAGTTAAAAGAAGAAGATAGCAAATTGCAGGAAGAGATTTTTCAATTGAAAAAAATTCTTGCCGACGAAAAAGAGATTTTAAAAATAATCAAAAAAGAGATTCAGGAGATAAAGACAAAGTATGGTGATGAAAGAAGAACCAAGATTATTAAGAAAATAGCAGAAATTTCAGAAAAGGATTTGATTGAGAAGAAAGATGTAATTGTTATGTTAACAGATTCAGGTTATATAAAAAGAGTTGATATAAAAACATACAGAGAGCAAAGGAGAGGCGGTTCAGGAGTTTCAGGCGGCGAATTAAAGGAAGAGGACTTTGTAAAAATGATGATTAGTTGCTCAACGCACGATTATATATTATTTTTTACAACAAAAGGAAGAGTTTATTGGTTAAAAGCAAACGATGTTCCTGCAAGTGAAAGACAGGCAAAAGGAAAAGCTCTTATTAATGTTCTAGACTTAAAAGATGAAAAAATAGCAAATATGATTGCCCTTAGAGATTTTGCTTCTGATTATGTAATGCTTGCTACAAAAACAGGCATTGTAAAAAAGATTCCTTTAAGAGATTTGAGTAAGCCGAGAAGTACAGGAGTAAGAGTTATTACTCTTCCGCATGACGGAACTGATGAGATAATAGGTGTTGAGAGAGTAAGCGATAAACAAGAAGTTCTCTTAATAACTAGAAGAGGCCAAGCAATAAGATTTAATTCAGAAGAGGTTAGACCAATGAGAAGAGCATCTTACGGAGTAAAAGGAATTGAATTAGAGAATAAAGACATGGTTGTTTCCTTAGAGGCCCTGCCTTTAGATGGAAAAACAACAATTCTAACTATCACAGAAAATGGTTTTGGAAAGAGATCTTCTCTTGAAGAATATAGAAAAACAGCAAGAGCTGGAAAAGGAATTATCAATATAAAAGTTTCTGAGAAGACCGGCAATGTAATAGCTTCTTTGTCAGTAAATGATGAGGATTCAGTCATTACAACAACAAAGAATGGAATGGTTTTAAGAACTAACATGAGAGAATTTAGAGTTATGGGCAGAGCAACACAGGGAGTCCATATAGTCAGATTAAGAGAGGGAGATAAGGTTGTTAGTGCTGTTAAGGTGCCAAACACGGAGAATGATACAGAACAGAAAAAGCTGGAAATTTAAGCTGCGTTTTATAATATGGGCTCATTTAAGGTTTTTGAAAATCCAAGAACAATCTACAAATCAATGTTAAAAGATATTCTAAATGCAAAAAAATCTATCTATTTAGAGACTTATATTTATGATGATGACAAAATTGGTAGGATGTTTAAGAAAGCATTGTTAAAAAAAGCTGAAGAGGGGTTAGATATCAAAATTCTGATTGATGCATGGGGTTCAACAATAAGAAGAGATTACTTTAATGAATTAATAGAGAAAGGAGCAGAAGTGAAATTTTTTAAGGAAATAAAATATGTTATTAGATTCTTTACAGAAAATCACGAGAGAAATCACAGAAAACTTTTAATATTAGATGAAGAAATTGTATATCTTGGTTCTATTAATATCACTGCAACTTGCTTAAATTGGAGAGAATTGGTCTTAAGATTAGAAGGAGATATCTCATTGAACTTCTCTCGTTCTTTTTTTAACAGCTGGAACTGGGCAGGAGCCATGTCAAGAAAAAAAATAAGATTCTTTATTCATAAAGGTTATGAAATAATTCAGGATCTTCCAAGAAGAAAAGAGAGGAATCTTGAAAAGAAATACATTCATTTAATAAAAAATGCAAAAAAAGAGATTTTGATTGAAACACCTTATTTTGTTCCCTCCTTTAGAATTAGGCGCGCAATGGAAAAAGCAGTGAAAAGAGGAGTTATTATATTTTTAACAGTTCCTTATAATCCGGATGTAAAAATTATAACTCTATTAAGCAGCAGATATTTCGGCGACCTATATAAAAAAGGAGTTAGGATTTATTATTATAAAAAGAAAATTCTTCATTCTAAATTGATGATTGTTGATTCTTCTTTTTTTATTCTCGGTTCATCTAATGTTGATTATAGGAGTTTTAGGCATCAATACGAGATAAATCTATTTGGAAAAGATAAAAAGATAATAAAAGAATTAAGGAAATTTTACAAAGAAGGTTTAGAAGATTCTATTCCATTCAATTATGAAGAATGGAAGAATCGCTCTTCTCTTTTTAAGATTGGAGAGAGAATATTATATCTTATAAGAAGATATTTCTAAACCTTTTTATAATATGCATCATTGTCTTTCTTATGAAAAAAGAAGAGAAGTTCATCTTTCTTGAACACACAGCAGATATAAAAATAAAAGTTTTTGGTAAAACAATAGATGAAATATTTGAAAATTGTGTTCTTGCGCTTTCTAACTTTGTTTCCAGAGGAGCAGACATTAAAACAACCCGCGGAAGAGTAATAGAAGTTTCAGGAGTAGATAACGAATCTCTACTTTTTAATTTTATAAGTGAACTTATCTATCTTATGGATGCAGAAAGTTTTTTAGCATCAAAATCTAAAATCAATATAAGAGGTTTTAATCTGAGAGCAGAATTATTCGGAGATGATATCTCAAATTATAATGGAAGGCAAATAAAAGCTGCAACTTATTCTGAAATGTATGTTAAGAAAGATGATAAAGGATGGGAGGCGCAGTTTGTCTTAGATGTCTAACTTTTCTCAATAAACTTTTCAAATTCATCCAAATTTTCTTCAAGAACTTCAATTGCTTTTTGAAATATTGTTTTAGCATCCATCATTCCAAATGACTCAACAATAAATAAGATTTCTTCAGCATCCTTTACTGCTTTTTTGTCTATTTCAAGAATTTTATTTACTTCAGTATCATTTAAATCACAAATCCATTTATCTCCTTTTTTTTCTGGTTTAATTATATTGTTTTTTGAATTTGAGATTATCTCATCAATTTTCGTTGATGATTTTATTTCCAACAGGTTTCTGTAAAAAACCAAACCAGGAAGATATTTTGCATGTTCAATTCCTTTTCCCAAAATTGCAGTTGCAACAAGCTCTAATTTATATCCTTCTTTAAGAATAGTTAAAGGAATATTTTCATAAACAACTTTTGCATTTCCTTCAAGATCTTTTGAATAAACCGTGCAAGGACCTGTTTTTGACAATTTTAACTCAATTTTTGTTTTTGAATTCATAGATTTCTCTGTTCTCAATGGAACAAGCCCGATTCTATGTGCAAGCATTTCATCATAAAGAGCAGAATCGTTTTTATAAATTTCAACTTCATCAACTGCTAAAGTGGGTATCTCGGATACACTTCTTCTAAGCGCATTTGCCAATGGCAAGTTAGAAGGCATTCTGGCAATAAATTTTTCAGGAGTATCTAAGATAATCTTCATTTATAAATAAAAAAATGAGGGTTTTTAAAGATTTGCTCTTTATTATCTTTCAAAATTCTTTTTAAACGATAAATTTAAGAACTATTTAATTATTCTTTAAATTAATGATAACGATAGATATGCGGTTGTTGAGATACATAAATCTTTTAGAAAAAATCTCTGGAATAAAAACAAAAAGATGTTTTATCTATAATAATCAAGTGATTTTTGCAGTTCCAAGAAAGCTTCTCTCAAAAGCAATAGGACCAAAAGGCGCGAATATTGAAATGCTCAGCAAAAAAATAAATAAGAAAGTAAAGATAATTTCAGAACTTAATGGAACAAACGATATAGAAAGATTTATTGGAGAAATTGTATCTCCAACGAGGTTCAAGAGTATTGAAATAACAGAAACAGAATTAATTATCTCTGCCGGAAACTTTCAAAATAAGGCTTCTTTAATAGGAAGAGATAGAAAAAAAGAAGCTGATTTAAAGAAGATTGTAAGGGAAAATCTTAATCTTGAATTAAAGATAATATAATTAGTGTGCCGTAAAGTTAGCAATAATTATTTTAGTGCAAGAAAGGCCAATCTGGATCTGGCGCCCGCATCTCTAAAAAATTTAAGAGAATATATTTCTTAATTCTGTAATATGACGTATAGGATTCTCTACAATAATTAATCCAGAAGGTGTTCTATGATATGAATACATGTTTAATCCTGGAACTTCTTTAATTGCCTGTTCAAATATTTTGGGATTTTGTCTTGAATAATCCAAAGATTTATCCCTTAGACTTTCCGTAAAAATACTTACAACTTGAGATTTTCCACCAATTACCAATTCATTAAACACACTATTTACTCGGCTATTAACAGGCGCAGCTTGAATAAAATGTTTATCTCCCAAATCAGCTTCATAACTCAAAACAAAAAATAATGCTCCTTGATACCTACAACATCCTGCATTTTTTTCAAGAGCATAACTTAAAGGATGTTCTCGAACAACAATATCGCGAAATCTTTCATATTGTGTTTTTGCTTCCAAATATTTTGTCAAATATTTTGAATTATTGGCCTTACCATCTTCACCTGTTCTTGCTACTATTTCAAGTTCATTTGCTTTTTGACCAAATACAATCATTTGTTCATAGGCATTTACCATAGCATCAACTGTTAATTTTTTTACAGCTGAAAGTCTTTCTGTAAAAGGCAATTTCCTTAATTCTCTTGCTTTCTGTGCTAATTCTCGCAATTGTGGAGAATCATCTACTTTTACTGTAAATGGTTCAATTCCAATATAAGTATCTAGTGTTCTCATAGGACTATAATATTTAATTACACTTATTTAAAAATAATAAATTGTTTTTTATTTTTCAAAGCCTCTTCAATAATTGATTTTTCTTTCGCAGTTACCTTTGTTTTATAAAAGATTGCATTCTTAAGATATATAGTGTTTCCCAGATTTATTACTTCCCGAAGGTCTGCTTCCCCAAGGTTCGCTCCCCCAAGGTCTGCTCCCAAAAAGTATGCCCATCTAAGGTCTGCTCCTTTTCCCCTAACATAAGACAAATGTAATCCTCTCGCCTTAACGCCTTGCCATCTAGAACCATTTATAATGAGAGGAGTGAATTCATCAGGAAAAAAATTCATTACTTGAAGATACTTATTTAAATCATTGAAACCATCACAATCATCTAAATTAAAACCTTTTTCGAATTCTATTCCAGAAAAATCTCTTTCTCCTTCTAAGACTTTCTTGATGAATTCTTCTCCTTTCATATACACTAAGTTAGTTCCCATGATATATAGTAGGAAACTTGATCTTTATAAATCTTTTGGTTATTCACTACTTTTAAGATACAACTAAACCCTTTAAACTACGTCCAAACCTAAAACTTCTTCGTCGCTATGCTCCTCGACCCCCCTACGCTTTCAACTTCGGCTTAGGGCAACTAACAGGCATTTTATGGAAAAACACTCGGCTAGTGTTTTTCCTAAATTAGTTACACTTCGTCGCAAAACTTAGTAAAATGCCATATGTTATAGGTGACGTTTACTTTACATCTCAATAATTAGTGAAATTTAAATACATAAATTCTTTTAAAAAAGTATTATGAAAATAGCAATAAATGGATTTGGCAGAATAGGTAAGCAATTTTTACTGGCTGCTATTGAAAAAAATCTCCAAGCAGAATTTGTAATAAATGAACACGGTCCAATTGATTATGTTGTCTATTCTTTAAGATATGATTCTGTTCATCCTTCTTTCAAAGGAACCATAAGGCAAGAAAAAGACTTTTTATTTTTAGAAAATAGAAAAATAAAAGTTTATTCAATCCCCGATCCAGAAAAGCTTCCTTGGAAAAAAGAAGGCGTTGATATAGTAGTTGAATGCACAGGACTATTTACGCAAAAAGAAGATGCAGAAAAACACATTAAAGCAGGAGCAAAAAAGATTTTGATTTCAGCTCCGGCAAAAAATCATGATATCACAATAGTCATTGGAGTAAATGATAACTCTCTAAAAAAAGAGCATAAGATAATCTCGGCAGGAAGTTGCACTACAAACAGCGTTTCTCCTATTTTAAAGATAATAAATGATGCTTTTAAGATTCAATCAGCAATTTTTATTACAACTCACGCCTATACTGCAACACAAAGATTAATTGATGGATCAGACAAAAAGGATTTTAGAAGAGGCCGTGCCGCAGCAGTAAATATTTCTCCATCTACATCAGGCGCTTCACAATCTGTTATTGAAGCGATTCCCGAATTAAAAGGAAAACTATCCGGTTATGCTTTGAGAGTGCCTGTTGTTAATGGTTCAATAAGCAGCATTATTGCTTGTGTAAATAAAAAAACAGATGTAAGGCAAGTTAATGATTTATTTAAAAAGAAATCTCTGAGCGAGATGAAAGGAATTCTCTCTTATACAGAAGAGCCGATTGTTTCAACAGATATTATTCATGATTCAAGCTCCTGCATCTTTGATGCAAGCCTTACTTCTGTAATCGGAAATACAATTAGTGTTGCAGGATGGTATGATAACGAATGGGGTTATTCCAATAGGTTAGTAGATGTAGTGGAGTTGCTTTCAAAAAATAATTGATTTATCTTATAAAGAATATTTTTCTTAACAAATACTATTCCAATTCAATTCTTTTTCTATCTCACATTAAAAAATATATCTAAAATTTATATAAATGAATAGTTAGTTACAAAAGAATATATTCCCAAATTAATTCATTTATTTTAAAGGAGTTAATTCATCCCAAACAAATTGAAGCATTTGTTCCATTACTCCTGCAAAATAAGGAGTGGATAACCATACAGCAGAATCATAATTCGGATGAATTGTTCTGTCATCAAAAAGCATAAACAATAATTGTTCTGAATCAACAATAACAAATCTTCCTTCAACTTTCAGGCCCTTTAAATCTCTTATATCAACAATTTTTGATAAGCTTTTTGCAATTTTTACATTTTTTTCCGTGATTGGTGCGGCGATTTTTATCGAAACTCCTTTCTTTTTTGCTTTTTCAAGAACAGGCATAATTGCTTCAATTTTTCTATTTAAACCTTCTTCTGTTGTCACAATTGTAATGCTCTTTTGTGCATTTCTAAGCATCATATCTAAATGATTATAAATATTCTGCCTTCCTTTTATGCTGCCAGATAAATCAGAAGGTTCAATATATTTGATTCCATCTTTAAATAATGTATTTAATTCATTTAATACTTCATCATTATTCAACTGGTCTAATCTTTTTATCTTTTCCTGAGCAGTAATCATCATATGCTTCTTCACTCTCTCAATTACTTCTTCAGGTTTTAGAGCAACGAACTTTATCGGCTTGCCCAATTTCATTACAATAAATCCTTTTTTTTCAAGAGATTCAAGTATGTCATATGTTCTGCTTCTTGGAACATCAGAAATACTGCTTAATTCGCCTGCTGTCGACACGCCTCTTGAGAGAAGGGCGGCCCATACTCTTGCTTCATATAAATTTAAGTCGAATATTTTTCTTAGCCTGCTTAAAAATTCGTCTTTAATTATCATTTCCTTTCATCCTCTTAAATAATTTAGATATTAATACTATTTAAATCTTTGTCATATCGTTCCTGATTAATTACATATTTTTATTAATATTTTTTTCTCTTTTATAGTGATTACAGAATTATCATCTTTTGGTTCTCCGACGGAAAATTCTATCTTCTCCACATTTGTCTTTTCTTTTAACATATCTTCATTTTTTTCAAAGATTTTCTTTATTTCTTCATCACATTCAACTTTTAGATTAATAAGCTCGCCTTTTTTCAAGCCGACTTTTTTTCTTTCTGCTTGTATCCTTCTGATTATTTCTCTTAAATATCCTTCTTCCTTTAATTCTTCTGTTAAATTTAAATCCAAGACAACTTTTGGCTCCCCTTCTAAATTATTTTTTAGTTCAATCTTTTTTACATTAATCTGTTTTGCGATAACAGCAACTATTTCTTCGCTTAGTAGATCATTGCAATAAATTGTAGCCTTTGCAAGAGGCCATTTCAATCCGATTTTATTTTTATCTCTTTCAGCTAATCCTATTTCAATTATTTTAAAACAGTTTTCAAATTCTTCTTCTAATTTTGCATTTATTTTTTCTTTTTCACATTTCGGCCAAGAACAAAGATGAACGCTCTCTTCCTTCACAATATTTTTTTCTCTTAAAATCTGCCATATATACTCTGATAAGAAAGGAATTGTCGGTGCAAGTAATCTTAAAATCTTTTTTAAGCAAATGGAAATTATTTTTCCATTATCTTTATCTCTTGTCATCTGAACATATCTTCTGGATAAATCTTCCAAGATAAAATTAGAAATCTTCTTAAAAGCAGAATTTAATTCATATTTGTTTAGATTTTCTTCAAAATAAAGATGAGCACTTTCTAATCTTGACAAAATCCATTTGTTTTCAATCTCTTTTGTTATCTTTCCTTTTTCTTCACAAAGATTTGGTAAGTTCAACAAAACATTTAATATTTTTCCTATCTCTTTTTTAGCAATTTCCAGATTAAATTTCTGTATTTCATAAGGTGCAACATCCCAGCAAAAATAATATCTCACTAAATCTGCTCCTAACTCATCTATGGCTCTCTCTGCTTCAACTATATTCCCTAAGGATTTTGACATTTTATTTCCATTTTTATCCAATACCCAACCAGTCATGCTAACCTCTTTATATGGTGCTTTATTAAAAACAGCAACAGAACAATACATCAGAGAATAAAACCATCCTCTAATTTGGTCCTGTGCCTCATTAATTCTATCTACTGGAAAATACTTCTCAAAAATTTCCGAATTATATAAAGGATATCCGATGCTTGCCCAAGGAGCAATTCCAGAATCAAACCATACATCAAGTATTCCTTTGAATTTTTTCATCATCTTGCCACATTTTTTACATTTTATTGCTATTTTTTCAACAGAGTGCACTTCGTTTATTTTCTCTCCAGAAAGCTCTTCTAATTCTTTTTTTGATGACACAACTACTTCATTTCCGCATTCACATTTCCATAAGGGGATTGGGACTCCCCAATATCTTTTTCTTGATATATTCCAATCTTCTGCATTTTCTACCCAGTTTTCAAATTTCTCTCTTGCAAATTCAGGCATCCACTTAATTTTTTTATTTTCTCTAAGCATCTTCTTTCTTATTTTTTCTGTATTTAAGAAAAGTTGTTTGCTAAGTCTAAATATTAAAGGCGATTTGCATCTCCAGCACAGAGGATAGCTATGCGTTATTGTTTCTTTATAAAGAAGAGATTTATTCTCTTCCAATCTCTTTAAGATTTCTTTGTCCGCTTCTTTTACAAAACCAGCAAAGCCGGATTCCTCTGTTAAATGACATTTTTCATCAACAGGAGAAACACAAGCAAGCTTATAATGTTGTCCTACAATATAATCTGTTTTTCCATGACCTGGAGCAGTATGAACAATTCCTGTTCCTTCTTCCATTGTTACAAATTCTTCAAAAACATCTTTCCCGGAGATATTTTTCTTAATCATTAATTTAGACGCCGCTCTTTCTTTTAAAATTGGAATTGATGCAACTACAATATGCGCTTTTCCATATTTTCCTTCCTTTAATTTTTCTTGCAATGGCACATTTAAAAGAGGTTCATACTTCTTACCAACAAGGGTCTTACCTTCTATTTCTTTAAGAACACGATAACCTATTCCAATTTCTGATAATTTCATTAATCTTCTTTTTGCCAATATTATCCTATTTCCGCAAGCCTCAACTTCAACATAAATCTCATTTTCTGCAATAGCCAGCGCAACATTCGCAGGCAGTGTCCAAGGTGTTGTCGTATAAACTAATAAATAAGCATCTTCATCTTTTAATTTAAATAATACATAAATTCCAGGATCTTGAACATTAGCATAGCTGTCCGTTACTTCATAACCTGCTAAACTTGTCTCGCAATGCGGGCACCACATTACGGGTTTTTCTCCTTCATAAACTAATTTCTTATTATATATCTGAGAGAATGACCACCAAGCAGATTCAATGTAGCTATCTTCATAAGTTATGTAAGGTTCTTTTAACGAATAAACACTTCCTAATTTTTCATATACTCTCATCCAAACATCTTTGTAAATTGTTGCATTGTTCTTACATTCCCTCATAAAGTTTTCAATACCAAATTCTTCTATTTGTTTTTTATCATTCAAATCTAGTTTTTTCTCAACCATATTTTCTACTGGCAAGCCATGCGTATCAAATCCAGGTTTAAAGAAGACATCAAATCCTTTCATAAAAGCCATTCTTATTAAAATATCTTTAAAGACAGTATTTTTAATGTGCCCGACATGAGGTGGATTATTCGCATAAGGAGGCCCATCCAAAAAATAATATTTCTTTTTCCCTTTTCTATTAAATAATTTTTCATATATCTTAGAATCCTTCCAAAAACAATAAACTTTCTTTTCTATTTCTTTTAAATCTAACATATATCTATCTTTTCTTCATACTTTTTATAGATTTTGTTTTTTTAAATATTAGTTAATTCTAAAAACTTAAATTTTCTTTTATATTCAGCCCCCATAGTTCATCGGATAGAATGCAACCTTGCGGAGGTTGAGAGCGAGGTTCAATTCCTCGTGGGGGCGTTTATCCTTAAGATTAAATCTCCAAGCTAAACCGAATAATTATGAGGTGTTTTGGTTTAGGTTATGAATGAAGCGTTAATCTGTTTTGGTGAAGTGCTTTTTAGGTGCGTATTATAAATTTCGGTTTTTGGTTCTACGACCGAGCTGTAAAGTTAGCGACACCTATCTTAGTGCAAAAAGCTAATCGGGCACCGACAACTTTAAAAACTTCGGGTCCCTAATTTGTTTTATGAAGATTATGAAAGCATTTGACAAGAAAGTCGGAAAAACCGAATATCACAAATACCGAGTTAATTTGCCAAAAAAGATAGTGGAAGATTCAGATTTATTAGGGAAGGAACTTAAAGTTAAACTAGAAAAAGGAAAAATAATTATTGAAAAGGAATAACAATTCTTTGCAAATAAAGACTGTTTCGTTTTCTTAATATCTGCTTAAATCATTATTAAAAAGAATACCCAATTTATCTATTCGGGTACTGAAAGATTTATATACTTCGGGTGCCGAATATATAGTATACCTGAGGAAATAAAATGTATAACATTACGGAAGTGCTAACAACTACAAGAAAGACTGTCGCAAAACTTTACATCGAGGAAGAATACAGAAATACTACTGCAAGGATTTTAAGAGGTTTTTCACACAATACGATGGCTTTTATCGAATGAGAAACAAACCGGAAATTATCACAATGTCTATTGATATGTATGTTTCTAACTTATCAAGCAGAAAAATGAGAAATCAATTGAAAAGACATTTCGACCATAAAATAAGCCATGTTTCTATTTTGGATTTGGTCAGGAGATACACGCCAAGAGTTCACAAATTCATAGAAAATCAAGGCTACAATTTGGGATCAAGTTTCTATGCGGACGAAACCATGATAGATTGTGAAGGTAGAAAAGACAGGTTTTGGTGCTGTCTTGATTGGGATATAAGATTAATTACAGGAGTGCATTATAGCTTGACTGCTAATCCGATTGAAGCACAGGATTTTCTAAAGAAGGTGATAGCCAAAGGGAAGCCGAAATACATTCAAACTGACGCTAGAATGTTCTATCCAAGAGCGTTCAGGAAAATGTTTTATTCTAATAAGTTTGGTGGCTTGTTTGTAGAGCATAGAATACAAAATTATCAGGAAACAAAGATTCATAATTACAGGATTGAAACTGTATTTATGAAAACCAAAGACAGGGTTCTTGACTTTAGAGGCCTGAAAGCTTTATGGTCTGCTCCTATTTTGCTGAATGCAATAATCATACAGCATAATTTTATTGAAAATCATTGCACAACTAATGAAGTTCCTTGTGAAACAGCAGGGGTTAAATTATGGCTAGGAGAAAATAGATGGTTGGATTTGATTAGGTTAAGTAGTAAATATACAGGATCTCAAATAGATAACATGTCTACAAAAGCCTAGAGTAAATTCGCAAGTTTTTTGATGTCTTTATTCGCTACGTGCGTATAAATTTGTGTCGTTTTCAAGTCTTTATGCCCCAATAATTGTTGGATATATCTGATATCTGCACCACTTTCCAATAAGTGAGTGGCAAAGCTGTGCCTTAATGTGTGGGGCGTCACGTTCTTCTTAATTCCGACTTTCTTGGAAGCACATTTTACAATTTGTTGAATTGTTCTTTTGTTATATTTTCCATTTCTTTGAGAAACGAAAATCAGTCCCTCTTTATTTATTCCGTACATTTTCAACACATCGATCAATTTTTTATGTAGGAACACTACCCTTTCTTTGTCTCCTTTTGCAGTTTTTAAGTGGATGATTTCCCTGTCAAAATCAATATCTTGCCATTTGATATTTCTAGCCTCATCCAAACGAAGACCTGCATAATAGAGAAACATAATAATAAGTTTGTGTTTGATGTTGTTCGTGGATTCTATCATTTTGTTTATTTCTTCTTTGCTTAACACAAGCGGGAGCTTTAGGGATTTTCTGGCAAGAGGTAATTTCTCTTCAAACTTAGTGTTTAAGACATTTTCTTGAAAGAATTTCAAAGCAAAGTATGCAGACATCATAGTTGATTTGCTTTTAGTGGAGTATGATAACAAAAAGTCTCTTGGAGTCTTGCCTGAAGAGAGAAAGTCTTTCACAATAGATATATAGGATTTGCCTGTTTGGTAGGAATATCTTCTGAGTTTTATTTCTTCAATTAGTTTGCCAATTAGCCTATACCTTTCTTCTGGCGAATAGATTTTATTATCATTTGACATACAATAATAATGTTGATAGAAGTTTATAAAACCTTTCGCTTTTTATCCCAAATACGAATATTAAGCGAATATTTATCTCGCTTAATAGTTGTTATGCTCAATTCGGGCTGGCTCGCAGATTGCTTCGACTCACGTTGAAGTTTTCGATAGATATTTAAATAAGAAATTTAGTCTAATTACTATGAGAAAAATATTTTTTGCTTTTTCAATAATTGCATTATTTGTATTAGTCAGCAACTCTGTTTTTGCAAATGCTCCAGCACCTTCCCCAAAATGTAGTATCGAAGGCATAATTCAATCTGTTGAATTTAAAGAAGCATACAATGAGCCATGTTTAACAAAAGAATATGGCTGCCCAACAGATATGGAATTGCAACATCCTGCAAGATACTTCTTTAAAATAAAAATAGAGTCTGTTTCCTATGTATCTGGAGAAACTGATTTTATAACTTGCGAGGATATGTTGCCATTAAACACAGAACAGACTATTTTTATTAACAAAGAGAAAGTAAAAATAGGAGATTCTTTTGAGTCAGGACAAAAGATTAAAGGGCAGGTTTCATCTTTCTGGGGAAAATCTTTTGATTCATACGAACTTGAAAAATCCACAACAGATGATAAAGATATAGAACCAGAAGATTCTGATGCAAAAACAGGAATGTACATTTTAATTGTAATTGCAATAATAGTTATATTAATATTACTAATCTATTTCTTGAGAAAAAACAAAAAATAGCTCGCCAGCCCGAACTCGAAATTTTTGCCTTCGGCATCGTTGCACTAAAATTTCGTCTTCCTTTCAGCAGAGAGCATAACAGCGATTAAGCGACTTCACTCAGTTGCACCTCGTTCCGTCCATATTTTTCGGAAATTTATAATTTTTAAGATAGTCCGAAAAACATCGCTTAATCGCATATGTTAGGCGACATATTACTCAGTGGGCTCGAAAACGATTACGAATATCTTTCTTTCAGAAAAATTAGGGGGTCGGCTCGAAGTCGCTTACGCGACAGATAGTCTCGCTCATTTCATTCGCTCGATTATAAAAACAGAAAAATACTTCTCTTATCGAACCAACACGAAAACTTTCGAAATTTCTTGGAAATTTCGCCTAACAAACGATAAGAGGTTTCACTTCGTTACACCCAAATATTTTTCTTCGGTTTTTTAGGTTGGTGGGGCTGTCCTTCGGACAATTTGTCGGCTCACGCCGAAATTTTATATACTGCAGAGTAACCTCTATCCTTAAAACATTCAAAAACTTTCTCGGAATTTGTTTCTAATTCTTTTTTTATCTGATTATATTCTTCTTCTGACTTGATAATATAATCGCCAAAAAGAACATAAATTTCTTTATTTGAGTAATAATCTTTTTTCCAATTCTCTAAAATTCTATAACTCCAAGGGTTAGGATAAAATCTTGTTTCCAATTTTGTATAATAATAAATAACTGGTGATTCATCAGTGATTACTACTGAATTTTTATCTAAATTTTCTAAAAACTTAACGCTTTCTAAAAAGCATTTATTTGTATCTGTGTAAGAATTATTGTAAGTTGCATAAAATTGAAAAAACAAAGAAAATAAGGTTATAGCAATAAGTCCAATTAAAACTATTTCTTTATATCTCTTAATTTTGTCTATGAAATATCCTGAAATTAAAGCAATTGCCGGAAGAATTGCTAAAATAAATCTGTCTTCCTTATGAGGCATATAAATCGCCATTCCTAAAAAGAAAGCAAACCAAATTAATAATAAATAAATCTCTTTTTTGAAAAAATCTCTTTTGTACAAAATATAAATTAAGGCAATTATAAAAACAAATCCAATTATTGAAAACATTTGCCACCAATACTCGAAAAAGAAATACCAAGATTGCACACCGCCCCAATACCTTGATGCTTTTGCTCCATGAATAAAAGCTCCAATAGGATTATTATACTCAAAGATTCCATAAATAAACCAAGGAATTAAAATCCCAAAAAATGCTAAGACTGAATACCACAAATATTTATCTTTTAAAAATTTAATAGATTTATCTCTTAGTAAAAAGTAAATAAGAAAAATTGGCATAATCCACAAAGCAGTATATCTTGATAAAAGGGTCAAAGCCAAAAAAGCTCCGAACAAAACTTTATATTTTTTGTTGTTTTCTTCGTATCCTTTCCAAAAACTAAAAAAAGTCAGTAATACAAAAAAAGTAAATAAAACATCTGTTAAAATTTTTGCACTATAAATAATATGTAATGGGATTAGTAAAAATAAAACTGCTGAATAAAGTCCAATTTTTTCACTAAATAATTTTTTTCCTAAAATGTAGATTAAACAAACAGACAAAGCCCCAACAAAAGGAATAAAAAAGATAACTAAGAAATCTAAATTAAAAAAATAAAGGAGCATTAAAAGATAAGGCAATAATGGAGCTCTAAAACCCACTTTAGGCCAAGCATAAAGGTCATCTCCGCCCGACGGAATAAAATCACTCCAGCCATTATGAGCAACTGAATAATCTAAAGGATTGTGGCTTAAATCATAACCTAAATTTGCATAAACTGTTTCATCCCAAATTTTTATAGGAGTAGCAAAAACAAAGACCCCTCTTATTAAAAATGCAACTAAAAATAAAATTATTAAAACTTTAATTTCTTTTCTCATTCTCTAAAACCTCTTTTATTGTTTTTACTTGTATATCTTCATTCTTTATACATTCTAATACTTCTTTAAACTTTTGTTCAGAAAAGTCCCAAGGAGTTTTTTCTTCTCCAATATTATGAAAGGAAATTATTAACCACAATTTATCTCGCTTTGCCTTTTTAATCCAATTGCAAACTTCTTTTGAGTTATGTTTGTTTAAAACCCATTCCGATTTTAATTCATAAAAATTTGCTTCTCTTATTGGATTAAATCCTTTTTTCATAGGTTTTGATGCAGAATAATATTTTTTTGTTTTTTCAATAACTTTTGTATTATAATCCCCAAATGGAAATGCAAATGTTTTAATCTCAAAACCTCTTTCTTCTAAAATTTCTTTTGATTTTTTTAGTTCATTCTCTAGCTCTTCATCAGAGAGTTCAGTTAATCGTTTATGGATTAATGAATGGCTACCAATTTCCCAGCCTTCGCTTTGCATTTCTCTTGCTTCTTGAAAAGTCATTAATTCCTTACCCTCAAAAAACCCAGAATAATTAGCTATTAAAAATAAACTTCCCTTATATCCGTATTTTCGCATTTCCTTAAATGCAACTTCATATTGGGATTTTAAACCATCATCAAAAGTCAATGTTAAAATCCCCGCATCTTCATTTATTTTTATCTTAGAATTTGAAGAAATAGCAAAAAATAAAAGCGAAATCAGACTTAAACCTATAAATCCAAAAATAATAAAATTTCTCTTCATTTTGAAAAAGTCCAAACTTTATTGCCTATAAAATTTATTATCAAAGCAATTCCAATTGCTAAAATTTGGGAAATTATATAATAAATTCCTAAAACTTCTGTGAAGATATAAAGGAAAAATAAGTTTACTAAAAGAGCTGAAACACTAACTAAACCAAATTGCAAATATTTTTTCCCAATTCCTATTTTTATATTTTCCTTGAAAGTCCAAATTTTGTTTAATATAAAATTGCTAGACATAGCAACAAGAAAGGAGAAAATCGCAGAAATCAAATAATAAACTCCTACTTTTTCAGTCAATAAATATAATATTGCAATATTGATTAAAGTTCCAATTCCACCAACAACACCAAATTTAACAAACTCTTTAATAACATTTTTTTTATGTGGCAAATATCCTGCTAAATTTTGAAGATAATAAAAAATCTCTTTTGTTCCTGCCTTGCTTTTCCCTTCAATACGATTAACAAAAGTTATTGGAATCTCTTTTATAGTTTCATATTTTCCTTTTACGATTATTTCTAATAAAATTTTAAATCCTTTTGGATTTAAATCAACATTTTTTATAACTTCTTTTTTAATCATAAAAAAACCAGTCATAGGGTCTTTAACTTTTGTATAAATTCTTGATAAAAGAGTCGCAGTTTTAGACATTAATTTTCTTTTCAAATTCCACCCTTTAATTTTTCCGCCTTTAATGTATCTGCTTCCGATTGTAAAATCTGCCTCGCCTTTTTCTATTGCTTTAAAAAGTTCTTTTATTTTTTCTGGCGGATGGCTCAAATCTGCATCCATAACCCCTAAAACTTCGCCCTCTGCGATTTTCCACCCTTCTAAAACTGCGGAAGAAAGCCCAAGTTTTCCGCTTCTGTGAATTACTTTAAGATTTTTTTGTTTTTTCTTCAAATCTTCTAAAATTCTTCCTGTTCCATCTGGTGAATTATCATCAACTATAATTATTTCTCCATCAATCTCATTTTCCTTAAATTCTTCTTGAATTTTTTTAATAAGTTTTTGAATGTTCTCTTTTTCGTTGTATGTAGGAATAACCAAACTTAGTTTCATTATAATAAAAAAGATGAATCAAACATTTATAACCTTAACTAAAACACTTCTTTTAGAAAAAGAAGCAAAAGAGCCCCCTCAAAAAATCTTCTTTTTTGGAAAAAAAGAAGCAAAAAATTCTCGCCGACCCCCTAAAACCCCTAAGATACTTTCGAGCCGCCCTGTGTCATACGCCTTCGAAATGCTTCGCATTTCTAGGGGACACTGCGTTTCAAACCTTCGGTTTGACCTCGCCTAACAGCGCTTATCTGGTTCGCCCCTCGGCTCGGGGCTCACCCAAATTCTGACTTCGTCAGAACTTCAGATAATCGCATATGTTATGCTCAATTCGGGCTGGCTCGCAGATTGCTTCGACTCACGTTGAAGTTTTCGATAGATATTTAAATAAGAAATTTAGTCTAATTACTATGAGAAAAATATTTTTTGCTTTTTCAATAATTGCATTATTTGTATTAGTCAGCAACTCTGTTTTTGCAAATGCTCCAGCACCTTCCCCAAAATGTAGTATCGAAGGCATAATTCAATCTGTTGAATTTAAAGAAGCATACAATGAGCCATGTTTAACAAAAGAATATGGCTGCCCAACAGATATGGAATTGCAACATCCTGCAAGATACTTCTTTAAAATAAAAATAGAGTCTGTTTCCTATGTATCTGGAGAAACTGATTTTATAACTTGCGAGGATATGTTGCCATTAAACACAGAACAGACTATTTTTATTAACAAAGAGAAAGTAAAAATAGGAGATTCTTTTGAGTCAGGACAAAAGATTAAAGGGCAGGTTTCATCTTTCTGGGGAAAATCTTTTGATTCATACGAACTTGAAAAATCCACAACAGATGATAAAGATATAGAACCAGAAGATTCTGATGCAAAAACAGGAATGTACATTTTAATTGTAATTGCAATAATAGTTATATTAATATTACTAATCTATTTCTTGAGAAAAAACAAAAAATAGCTCGCCAGCCCGAACTCGAAATTTTTGCCTTCGGCATCGTTGCACTAAAATTTCGTCTTCCTTTCAGCAGAGAGCATAACAGCGATTAAGCGACTTCACTCAGTTGCACCTCGTTCCGTCCATATTTTTCGGAAATTTATAATTTTTAAGATAGTCCGAAAAACATCGCTTAATCGCATATGTTAAGTGAAATTGCCTTTCGCCCTTAGTCGCCCGCAAAATTAATAAAGCATCTATCAATTACAGTATAATCATGAGAGCATTGCTATTCCATTGTAAAAATTACGGCGTAAAAATAGGTAAGCTGTCTAATCGTCCAAAAGATATTACGCCAGAAAAAGTTTCTGAAAATAAACAGAATTGTAAGGATTGTGTTGTTGTTTTGGTTACTGTTGAGAAAAATGATGACGCTCAAAAAACTTCTTCTGGCTTATCAGAGGAAGTCGCCAAAATGTGCCAAGAAGTCGGAAAAAAAATGTGGTTATTCTCCCATTCGCTCATTTATCAAATAATCTCGCAAAAGCAAAAGATGGAATAAAAATAGTTTCGCTCATTGAAGAAAATCTGAAAAAAGAGTTTAATGTTGTAAGGGCACATTTTGGCTCTCATAAAGAGCTACTTCTGGACATTTACGGACATCCGGGCAATGCTCGCTATAGAGAATTCTAAGAATGGGCGAAAGGCAACTCAAGCCACGCTGCGCTCTCACTTCGCTACGCTCCGTTCGGGTCACTTAACACGGGATTTACAGATTCACTGCGTTGCACTTCGGTTTCCCAAATTGCTCGCCAGGAAGTCGGAATTTCCAGCTCGTAAACGAGGGAAATTCCTCCGCTCGGCTCGCATTTTTCCCAAATTTTGCTCCGTTTCACTCCGCAAAACTTCTATAAATCGCATATGAACATTAAGTGAAATATATTTTCAATTGTAATTGACTAGAACGAGCCGATGACCCCCACCTCATGCTTCTCATGAGAAAAAATGCTTTGCATTTTTTAACTAACAAACTAACCCTCTGCTGAACGGATAAAAAACGAAAAAGCTTTATTAACCTTAAAGTGTTTTGATAATCATGAGAGTTGGAATTTCGATTAAAACTGTTTTTCCTTTAATGGAAGATTTACAAGAATTTCTAGAAGATATTCTTGCTGAATTAGATGATATGAAAGATGTGGAAGTTCATACAAATGATTTAGACGAGTTTACTATTTTTTTGCTTAACCTTGCAGAAAAACTAAAGATAAGATATACTGTTCATTGTCCTCATTTTTATTCTGAATATAAGGTAAATTTTTGTTCAAGTAAAAAAAGAGATATTGAAAACGCTGAATATTGGCTAAAAAAATCAATAAAATATGCTAAAGAATTAAAATCAAAATATATTGTTATTCATCCAGATGTTTCAAAAAATGCGGAGAAAAATCAGGCATTAGATATTCTAGAGGGGCACATCAAAACAAACTTAAAATTATTAAATAAAGGGCAAAAAATTTTAATAGAAAATATGCCCAGTGAAGAATATCCTTTATCTACTCCTGAAGAGTTTAAAACTTTTTTAAAAAGATTTGATAATCGAGTAGGTATTTGTTGGGATGTTGGTCACGAGATAGGAAGATTTAAAAATCAAAATTTTAAATTCCCAAAAATTTTAAAATCTAAGATAAAGGAAGTGCATATTTCAGGAGTTATAAAATTTAAGGACCACTATCCTTTAACTAAGGGAAACTTAAATTTATTTGGTTGTATTGAAAGTTTAAAGAAAATCAATTATAATGGGGCTATTATTTTTGAAATCATAACAAATAATCCCCTAGATATTATAAATTCAAAAAAAGAAATTGATAGATTTATCTAAAATTAGGCCAAAATTCTACATATGCCGGCCTTTCATCTCCTAATTTTTCAAGCAATTCTGATTTTACTCTTTGTCTTTCTTCATTAGGGATTGTTCTAATTTTTGAACCCCTCAAAAATCCTAGTATCCCTCTTGCCTTTGCTTTATACCCACATATAACTATTCCTTGTTCGCAAACTCTACCAAAACCTGTAGGCGTGTTTACTACTTTCTGCCCTTCTCTTTGTTGTTTGAGATATACTACTGTTTCTCCAGAAGCAAGTTTTTTTTCTCCTATTGCATAATTACAGCTACCTGTTCCAAAATGTTGTCTTGTTGCTTCAAAATCTAAAAAAGGGTCTACCAATGTTGGATATTCTTGTAATTTTTCTTTTGCCATAACTATTATAGAAATTCCATCTTTATAAACCTTTCTGTTCTGTTACTACTAATAAGATACACCTCTCGGAATAGCAGGGGGTCATCGGCTCTAACGAAAGATGGTCTGCTTCGCAGAAATTTAATATAAACAATTGAAAATTTACTCTTTCGCTTCGCTCGGTGCCGTCTTGCAGGCTCACCACATAACACGGCTTAAACAGAAAATCCCTTGCAGAAATTTCCCAAATTCCCTTCGGGAACTTCGTTTAAGCCGATATGTTATGCTCAATTTTTTGGGTTTTAACTTTGGGGTTGCCTATTGCGCTTCGCGCATATTGCTTCGGCTTCGCCTCAGAAATTTATAGTGGTCGCTGTTTCTACAATTTCTTTCTTCTTAACAACAATGAGTTAGTAATCACACTGACCGAACTTAACGCCATTGCTCCTCCTGCAATCATCGGATTAAGCAGCCAGCCAGTGAATGGATAAAAAACTCCTGCGGCTATTGGAATGCCTAACGAATTGTAAAACAAAGCCCAAAACATATTCTGCCTGATTTTGCTCATCGTCATTTTGCTTAACCTAATGGCTTTGGGAATGTCTAACAAACTATTTTTCATTAAAACGATATTTCCTGTTTCCATAGCAACATCTGTTCCAGTGCCCATAGCGATACCTATATCTGCCTGTGCCAACATTGGAGCATCATTAATTCCGTCGCCTACTGCCCCAACCTTGCCTTCTTTTTGTAATTTCTTGACATAACTTGCTTTTTCTTCTGGTAAAACTTCAGCAAAATAATTTTTTATGCCTGCTTTTTTTGCAATTGCTTGGGCAGTTCTCTGATTATCGCCCGTGATCATATAAACATCAATTCCCAAATCTTGTAATTTCTTAATTGCTTGTGGAGAATCTTCTTTAATCTCATCAGCGACTGCAATCAAGCCAAGAGCTGTTTTTTCTTCAGATAAAACCATTACTGTTTTTCCTTCTTCTTCTAGTTTCATAATCTTACTTTTGAACGAGGATAAATCTACTTTTCTTTCTTCAATCAGCTTCAAATTTCCTAAATAATATTCCTTCTTTCCAACTTTCGCTTTTACACCCATGCCAACCAGTGCCTTAAAATCATCAACTTTTTTCAAGCTAACCTTATTTTGTTTAGCTTTATTAACAATCGCTTCTGCTAATGGATGCTCAGAATTCTTTTCAATACTTCCTGCAATTTCTAGAATTTTATTTTTATCTTTTCCAACAATATCTGTAACTTCTGGCTTTCCTTTGGTTATTGTTCCTGTTTTATCAAAAATAATATATTTTAGCTTGTGCGCAGTTTCCAAAGCATCGCCGCCTTTAATTAAAATTCCCTGCTTTGCTCCCTTTCCAGTCCCGACCATTATTGCTGTTGGTGTTGCCAAGCCTAAAGCACATGGGCACGCAATAACTAAAACGGCAACAGCTGCAATTAACGCAAAATCAATTGGAGCATTAGCTATAAAGAACCAAAATGCAAAAGTGATGATTGCTATTAAGATAACAATCGGCACAAAATAAGCAGAAACAGTATCAGCAAATCTTTGAATGGGGGCTTTCTTGGTTTGTGCTTCTTCAATTAGTTTAATTATTCTAGATAAAGTGGTTTCTGTCCCCACTTTTGTAGCTTTAAACCTAAAACTCCCGACTTTATTTATTGTTGATCCAATAACCAAATCACCTTTCCTTTTCTCAACAGGAATACTTTCTCCTGTAACTAAACTTTCGTCAATTGTGGAATGTCCTTCTATAATTATGCCATCAACAGGAATTTTTTCTCCAGGCCTGACTAAAACAATGTCTCCTTTTTGCACATCATCAACAGGAATTTTTATCTCTTTTCCTTTTCTGATTACTGTTGCAGTTTTTGCTCCAACTTTCATTAATTTAGAGATTGCTTCGGATGTTTTGCCTTTGGCTACCGCTTCTAAATATTTGCCTAAAACAACTAAAGTGATTAATACTGCTGCAGCTTCAAAATATTGGTGCCCTTGCGTTGCAGATAGTATAACATAAACAGAATAAAAATAAGCTGCCGAAGTACCCATAGCAATTAATGTATCCATATTTGCGGTGTTATTCTTCAGAGCCGCCCATGTCCCAAGATAAAACTGTTTTCCAATGTAAAACTGAACAGGTGTTGCCAAAAGCCACATAATATAATCCTGAAATGGAATCTGATTTTTTGTAAAAAACATTCCTAAAATAAAAGTAGGAACAGCAAAAATTGCGCTCAAAATAACCTTAAATTTCAATCTATTTAATTCTTCTTTTCTCTTTTTTTCTTCTTTCAATAAATCCTGCTCTTCAACCAAATATCCCAGATAACCTTTGTTTTTTATTGTTTGCAGTAACTTTTGTTCATTTGTTATTTTAGGATCAAATTCAATCGTGGCTTTTTCAGTAGAAAAATTTACATTTACTGATTTTACTCCTTTTTCTTTATTCAAAGCCCTGTCTAAAACAGTTACACAGCTTTGACAATGCATTCCACTTACTTTTATGATAGTTTGCTTCATCTTAATCAATAAATCCCTCCTACTTTTTATTACTTATTATTTAATAGTTTCCGCCATCCACAGCCACCACCATTTCCCCCGCAGCTTCCACCACCACAACAGCTTCCACTGGTGGGAGAGCTATCTTCCTGAATGGTTTGTTCAGCGGACAGATTCACTAACTACCGTTGCCGGATAGCTCTTAAAAACATCCAACGCCAATATTTTCTGTTTTGATGTTTCCACAGAATTGTATGTTACATCAAAATAGTTTGGGAAACTAAACTTTATTCCAGTTACCCCTTTGATAGTTTTTAGTTCTTCGGAGATTAGGGGGGCATGGCCCGGGCATGGAATATTAACCTTGAGTTTAAGCAAAGAATCTGTATTTTCGTTATTTGCTATGCCTGTGGCTAATCCTGTTATTGAAGATGAGCCAACAGATACATTAGCTAATAATGGAAAGATCAGCATAAATAACAATAGGTTTATTCCAATTGTAGAGCCATACATTATGGACAGATATTTCCATTTTTTCTTGATTCCTTCCAAAGATAACAATCCATTCTTTTTTAGATAAAATGCTGAAGATAAAGTTGCAAAACCCAATGAAACGCCTATTAAAGCATGAAAGAAATACTTGTTCATTAATAGGGGTTTAAGAAAATTCATTAAAACTGTAACCCCCAAGATAGAGCCAATAATGAAAGCAATGCAACCAATATGCGGGATTAAGCCATACATCAATCCTTGTAAAAAGCCTTTTCCCTTCTTTTTTTGCTCTTGTTCTTTATCTCCTGTAGAATAACCCAGTTTGTTTATTTCTGATTTTATCTTTTCCAAGCTTATTTTATCAGGATTAAATTTAACTTCTGCTTCATTTTTTGCGAGATTTACTTTAACTAATTCAATCCCTACCAACGAGCTTATTTTTTTTCAATTAATTCAACACAGCTTTTACAGTGCATTCCTTTTATTTTGATTATTTCTTGATTCATTTTAACATCACCTTTAGAGATAAAGAATGAAACACCTTATAAGCAATTGTATGAAACTAGTTTCAAAAACCCATCAAACTAAGCTCATGATTAAGCTCTTAATTGTATGAACCTTCTTTCTACAATATCCCAGTCGATTAGTTCAAAAAAGGCCTTAATATAATCAGCTTTTTTTATGCCGTAATCAATCATATAAGCGTGCTCAAAAACATCCATAACTAAAAGAGGCTTAGCTCCTGCAAGATGCCCAACATCATGTTCATTTATCCATATATTAAACAATCTGTCTGAAGAGGGGTCATAATAAAGCACTACCCACCCAACTCCGCGCATTGCACCAATTGATTTAAATTCTTCTTCCCATTTTTCAAAAGATCCGAAATCTAAAACAATTTTTTTGAAAAGCGCCCCATTTTTGTTAATTTTAATTCCTCCTTTTTTCATATTTTCAAAATATAGTTCATGTAATCTCATCCCATTGAACTCCCATCCAAATCTGCGATTTAATTCTGCAAATTCGGGCGAAGACTTATTAATATTTTCAAGTAATTCGATAATTTTGTTTATATTATTTACATATCCCTGATACAAACTAAAATGATTCTTAAGCAAATTTTCACTAAATCCTTTAATTCCAACAAGGTTATTAAAATCTTTAGCTTTATAAATTTGTTTTGGTTCCATATTTTTCTTCATTTATTTTATCTTTATTCACTTTAATCGCTTCTTTTTAATATAATCACATTTGTCATGCCCCTTCTTTTCCTTTCAATTAAATTCTTTCCTTCTAATTTATCTAACAAACGGGTAACTTTAACTTTTGAGAGTTTGGACTGCTCAACTAAATCTGATTGGAATATTGTTCCCTCTGCTTCCAGAATCTTCTCAAAGATAAGTTTTTCATCATCGCTTAAATCGCTCATGACTCTTTTATAATTTTCTTTTGTTATCTTCTTTGGCTCTATCTGTTGCTTTATGGTTTTAACTTTTGTTATTATTTTTTCTTCTTTACCAAAAAATACCAAATATAACCCGACTATTACAACAAAAACCATTATTCCAATGCTTAAGTTTGTCTGAAAATCTATTGACCCCCACATAGGACAAGTAGGGCCGTGCTCACAAGATGTATTGACGATTTTAATCATTGCCCTGTTAAAAGAGAATATAATAAATCCTATCAAAGCCGCAATTCCTATGATTATAAAACCTACAATTCTGTTCTTCATATTATAACTGAATAGATAATCTTATTTAAATAACTTATTATTTTTAAATCAACTAAACAGCCCCTTAGAGAATCTTCTTTTTGTAAAAAAGAAGCAAAAAAGCGGGCGGGCAACCTCTCGCGATACTAAAATAGATGTGGTGTTCCCACCATCAAGGTTTTTGGCTACTCCTTCGCCTTCGGTTCGCTTCATTTCATTCCGCTCGGGCACGTTGCACGCTCCTCCTTTCAGTCGTCGGGGCGTATAACAGCGGATATGAGGTTCGCCCCTCGGCTCGGGGCTCACCCAAATTGCTTCCTACGGTCGCAACTTCTCATAACCGCCTATGTTAAACTCAATAAAAAAAATCGGATAATTATAAGAAAGGGTTTGGGGCTTATCTCTTTCTTCTCGTATCTCTTATAAAGCTCGCAACACTATTCGCATATCTTACTTCATTACAATCATGATATTTTATATTCAATTCTAAAGCAATTAATTCATAATCTAGTCTTCCCTTATTCGGTCCTTCTTGGTGTTGATAATCCGGATTATTTGACAAATCTATTGCATATTGTTTCTCATCATCACTCCATGGGGTTCTTCCTCTTGCAGTAACCATTGCATCTGTATCAACCCCAATTCCTAAACCATGCCTTCTATTTGCGGCATTTCTACAATGTTCTCTAAATTGTTTGCTATCAAAACCATCAAAAAAATCCTTAATTCGCTGTGCTCTTCTTTCTCTTCTTATCACAGCTAATTCTTCTTGAGGGATTAATTTTCTTATAGCATAACCAACCGCCCTTGACGCAACTTGTGGAAATTGCTCTGTTACATTAAGATATTTTTCTGCAATTTTCAAATATGTCCTAAAATCATTTCCCTGTCTATATAAATCTGCAATTTCTGGATGATCAGATACTAATCTATCTCCAATTTTTCTAACTAATAACTTCGCATAAACCCGATGTTATGCTCAATTTTTTGGGCGCCTTAACGAACTTTAACAATAGTAGAACTCTGGCTTTAAAACAGAAACTTATAAAGATATCTTGATTCAGGTCAGGTAAGCACTTAACTATATGTTTCGGGGAGCACGTAACTACTCATTTTCACAGAGTTTAAACCTAACTATTTTTAACACCCAACTTTTTTAGTATATTTTATTTAGCCAGCTTTGATAAAAATCTTAAAAATAAAAACCGATTAACAAGTCTTATTATTTTTTCTTTTTAATTATTAATGCCATAGCAATAATTATAACAATTACTACTATTATTATAAATAGAATATTCAACAATTGCCTTCCCTCATTTCCAGTTTCCGTAGGCGTTGTGGAACTGGTTACAGGAGTTGTAGGTGTTGTTGTGCTTGGAGTGGTTGTTGAAGGATTAGGCGTTGTAGTAGGAATTTCTTCATGTATGCTCTTAATTGTAATATCCGCCTCATTATTTGTTATAGAATTAAGTTTTACATAAATGTCATAGTAATTGTCATCTGTAACCTCAAATTTCTTTTCTTCTCCAATAAGTAATGTTGCAGTTTGAGGGGTACTTGCTACTTCAACTGTTACCGATGTATTTGTAATATTAGTTATTCCTAGATAATGCCCCATACCACCAACATTAAAGTTTATTCTATAATTTTTCTTTAGTTCTTTCAAAGTTTGTCCAAGATTTAATTCAGAATCATTAAGCTTGATTTCTTTTATCCATCTTGAAACAATTGAACCGCCACCCCCCCCTCCAGAAGAGCCCGTATTACTATTATCCCTATTAGATTCTTCGCTGCTACTGCTAATTGCCTGCCCAATAATTGTTGGCTCTATCCCGGAAAAGTGAGGTATCTTAAACCATAACATCTTGTTAGTAATATCTTTGTAGCACAAACCACTTGTAAGATTGGCATCGCTTGAATTACACAACACAGCAGAACCATTAATATACTCTTTATACTCTCCTTCTTTATAGTCATCATATTCTGTTCCATTTAAGCTGTCTAACCCATCTCCTTGCTCCCAAACAGGTTGCCAATTTTCATCATGGAATTTGGTTATGTTCACTTTCATATTTAAAGATTCGTTAATTATAGAATCATTGTAAGGCACTCCAATTATTACATAATCATAAATATTTGGCCCCATACTACCAAATCTCCAAGCTTCTCTTAACGAACTTCCTCCAACTGTTCTATTTCCAGAATCATCAAATCTTGCATCTGGTGGTTGGCTTGCTAACAAATCAACATTAACATAATGAACTGTAATGTTTGTTGCTGTTTGCCGCATTTCCAAATCATATTTGCCACCGCTTATTACCCATGTAAAAGGATTTACAGGACCTCCACCCTGCCCAACTCCATCTGGTAAACACCCTCCTGCTCCAGGAGTTTCACTAGGCCAAGGAACAGAGCAAGAACCATCATTTTTGTACTTAAAGTTTCTAAATTGCACACCCGATATTTCATCGCCATTTGGTTTTTTTGCTTTTAATGATTCTAATGTAATATTATAAACGCCTTCTTGCATGTCACTTGCCGCAACTGTTCTTTTTATTGGAGGATATCGAGGAGAAAATATTTTAATATTAACACTATCATTTAACAAAGGTACTTTTATAGTATTTTCATTCCCAGAATCTGCCATCCAGGAAAATGTAACATTGCTGCCATTAAATTCAGAATAATCCACACTTATTTCAGAATGAACATTTGTAACTTCTGTCATATTCTCTCCACTTAGCGCATTAATATTAAATGAAAATAAAGAAGTTTTTATTGGTTCATCAAATTCCATAAACTGGCTTTCTAATGTGGTTTCATTTCCAATCATTGGGTAGAGAGTAATATTTAATTGTTCAGGAGTTTCTCCATATGTTAAACTAATTGTCTTAAATCCGCCATACCATTTACTATCTTTTTTCGCTGTGGCAAACAAAAGAATATCTGCTCCATAGACAGCGGCAGGCAAAGTCATATCATAAAACCCTGTTGTAATATTAAAAACATCATTAATATTTTGCCCTGTTTTTTGTCCCATGTTTTGTGGCATCATTCCTTTTGAAAAAATCATGTTTCCTGCTTCAAGCAAATATGCAATTATAGTATAATTATCAAAATCAGCAGTTTCATTAAATAAAGAATAACCACTTAATTGCACCATTTCTGTTGTTAAATTTAAATCACTAAGATTTAAGTATAGTGCTTGATTTATTGAGGTTATTGTTCTATTTTCTGTTGTTCCTAAAGAAACATTATTGCCATGAGCTAAATTATTTAGTTCTATGCTAACAGGAAAAGCAGGGCCTCCCTCTGGATATATCATAAAAGAATAATTTCTGTCAGCAGGAAGATAAACTCTTGAATTGTATTTTAGTTCATTAAAGCTCTCTCCAACACTATATCCCAATTTCTTGTCTTTAAATTGATATCTAAAACCATAATCACTAACAAAAAATTCTATGTTTACCACTCCACCAGAATCATTAACAATATAATACTTTTCTTCAAGAGGATCTTCGGCAAAACCTTTAACAATTAATCCCTCTGTTAAATTTACTGGCTTATCACAACTAAAATCACCCTCCCTCATAAAAATCTTATAAAAGGTATACGTGCCAGAATTATTTCCTATACCAAAACCTTCGTATTCAGAAAAAAGCATTTTTCCAACATAACAACCTGGAGCATACCACTCATGAAGAGGCATGGTAAGATTAGATGAATTATAAATATAAACCTTATTTTCTCCTGAACTATTTTGCGCAGAAACAAAAATTCTTCCTTCAGGTCCTAAAAACTCATTATAAGAAACTCCACCTATCTTCGAGAAGTTTTGCGAAGTTAAATTAGTATAGTTTTCATCACTACACAAAAAATTTGCCGAATTTATATTACAAACTTGAATTTCTGTCAAATTAATAAGATAAACTGTATTATTTACAAATGTAAAGTCATCTATATTTGTTATATTTAAATCACAAACAGAATGATTAAAATCAAAACTTTCATTTAAGAAAATTAAACAATCAGAGCTATTTAAATAAACATAATTTTTTTCTCCAGAATTATTTATTATTTCAATTCCTGCTTTGTAGTTTTCGGAAAGACTATTAAAAGGAGTGTATTCAATTTTACTTGCATCTTCTGTTACATGTTCTGGCCCAATTGCAGAAATATCGATAGTTATTCCCGGTCTTAAATAAAAATAAACAGTTCCTAAATACTTTAATTGTTCTCCCGGAAAATAAGGCAAATTAGGACCAACATATTGTGCTAATCCTTCATCATTATATTTTTTAAGAATTATTTTATACATAAAATTATTGTTTTCTGCATAGGTATCATTAATTTCTATAAAAAAATATCCACTTTCGTTAGATAAATTTGATATAATGGCGTTTAAAGAAGGAGGTCCATTAAAATTTACCTGATAAATTTCAACAGTTATGTTTGCGTTGTTTAAAATTACTATTCCTCCATCAGCATTAATTCCTTTAGTATATCCTGTTATATTAAAAGAAGCAGAAACCAAACTTAATCCTAAAAAATTTACCAAAAAAAATAAAACTACAAGAACCCAGCCTCTTTTTTCAAATTTCATCTTATTATTTTATAATTTTTCTTTAGTTTAAATACTTTGCTATAACTCTGCTGTTTAAATAATATCTTTAAAGTAACAACTAAATTCCGCTTTGGCCCTGCTCTTTATTAATTTTGTTTTGGAATAACCCTTCCCTAAAATAATTAAAAACTTTTGATGCAATGTTCTAAAAGATTTTTAAAAGATAATTTGGGTAATTGTCATTTCTCTTATAAAAGAAAAAAGATTAACTAAAAAAAGAAGTGCTGGTTGGATTTTAATTACTGTAGCAGTGATTCTTTTTGCTGTGAATTTTCTTACAATATGGAACCAAAGCGTGATAACAGTAAAATGGGCTAGTATGCTTGGAACAATAATTGGTTTAGTTGTCTGTCCGATATTGCTGTTATTAGGAGTTGGATTGCTTTTATTTGGAAAAAAGAAATAATTATCTATTAACTGATTGGAGACATAAAGATGAAGCAGAAGAAGACATTTGTTTGCAGATTTCTGCAGCTTTTGTTCTGTCAGTGTCAATAAAAAAGGGCATCATTTTATTTAAGCAGTCATCTTTTTTCAATGTTAAAACTTTGCATAAATTAATTGTAAAGTCATAATTTGAAACTACTAAACTGCTTGAAGAAAACCACACATTATTATAGCAATTTAATATTTGGACGTCATCGCTTGATTTTTGACAGATTTGCGCAGCTTTTTTAGGGTCAATTGCACTTGTTGTATCTGCCACATACATATAACATCTGTCTTTTAATGTCATTAAATCACATATTCCTACTGCTCGATTAACATCTGATTTTATTATCTCAGGATTAGATAGAATGTCATTAAGACATCCATCTCTTGCAGATTTGTCAGTTATTTTATTGCATATTTCAATGCTTTTTGATGGTTCTGTAGTTATAAAACCTTCTGCCAACCGCCTATAACAATTATCTTTATCACTCCCTGTTTTAGAATTGCACATCATTAATTGAGTATCACTATTAACATTTGGAAAATTTGCCATAACTCCCCCAAAACAGTGCTCTCTGAATTTAGTGTCTTCTTTCATAGAATTGCATATCTCAACTGCTTTAGTTTGTTCTGGCTGGGCAAAAGCTAGATTTTCAATACATTGCTTTTTGTCTCCTTCAACATTAATCAACATACAAGCTTGAAGTGCGATATCTGAGTTTTCTGTTTTTAATACATCTGCTATCTGCAGATAACAATTTAATTGCTTGTCACTTGAAGATTTTGCACAAAATTCCATTGCCTTATCAGGATTTTTTAAGATATCTTCTTTTGAGAGAGTCTTTGGAAACAAAATTAAGAAAAATACAACTGCTAACGCTATCGCTAAAACGATAATTCCTATGATAATTAAATTCCTCTTTTTCATACATAAATATAATAAACAAACCTTAAAAAGTTATCTTTGGAATATCATTGAGGAAAAAGTTGGGGAGTTAATCCTTAGGATTAAGTAATCGTGGGGGCGTTTATCCTTAGGATTAAGTTAGCTACATAAACCGAATAACTATGGGCTATTTAGGTTCAAAGAAGTGGCTGGAAGTTGAACTAAAAAGATAGTTCTCTATTGGTAATTTTAACTAAGTTTCGGTTTATGGCTCTACGACCAAAATTTATAAACCAGTATTTGGTATAATTTTTATGACACAAGATAATCCAAAAAATGGAATAAACTATATTTATGATTATGTTAATAGAATAGAACGTTCTTTGGTGAAGTTAAGAGAGATTAACACTTTCAATTCCAATAAGATAATAGAATTCCATAAAGAGCTTGTAATTAACAGTATGTCAGAGGCAACTCAAACTAAATATTTGGATAGATTAATTCTATTTTTGAAATGGGTGAACAAAGATTTCGATAAACTAACAAAACAAGATTTAATAGATTTAATTGATACAAACCTAACTCAAAATAATAATTATTCTAAGAGCACTAAATCGAGTTATAGGATTATTGTAAGAAGATTCTTTCAATGGTTTAAAGGTTCTCCACAAGGAGAATATCCTATTGAGGTAAGTTGGATGAGAGGAGGAATGGATAAGTCAAAGAATCAAAAGAATCCCGAAGATATGCTAAGTGATGAAGACATTGAAAAAATGGTTAATGCTACTGCTCATCCAAGAAATAAAGCATTTATTATTACATTAGCAGAAAGTGGTTGTAGAATAGGGGAAATATTAACTTTGACTATTAAGAAAATATGTTTTGATAATAATGGTTGCTTTTTTAAAGTCAAAGGAAAGACAGGAGAACGCAGAGTTAGAGTTGTGAACGCTACACCTTATTTACATGCTTGGTTAAATGTTCATCCTAACAAAGAAGACCCCGATGCTCCTCTTTTTATTAATGTTGGAACAACACAAAATATTAATAATAATTTAAATGAAAATAATAATTATAAAATGCAATGGAAGTATTGCATGAGTTATGCTGCAGCAAGAAAATTATTACAAGTTGCTGCAAAGAAAGCAGGGATAACTAAACCAATTAATCCTCATAACTTTCGACATTCTCGAGCTACTAAATTATGTTCTTTAGGAATTTCAGGCAATATTTTAAATGAATATTTTGGTTGGACTCAGGCTTCTCGTTCAGTTTCAACTTATCTCCATCTAAGCGGAAAACAAGTTGATGATACTTTGTTAAACAAAGCGTATGGAATGGCTACACAAGAAAGTAATCCTCAACCAAAAATGTTTCCAATAAAATGTTTTAGTTGTGGTGAATTGAACTCCCATAATGTTTCGAGATGTAAACGGTGTAATACTCTTATAGGTAGTCCATCAAATGATGATTTAGAAGAACAAAAGAACACTACTCAACTCTTAAAATTATTTGGTGAAATGATTGAAAAGAATGGTGATTTTAAAACTCAATTTATAGAAACTATGAAGAAAGAGATTGTTAGTGATATACAATTGTCCTATAAAAAGGAGAAAATAAAAAAATGAAAGGAGGTAAAAATATGGAATCCAAAAAGAATGTAAAAAAGGTTGAACAAAAAGAAAAACTTCCACCTAAAACAAGGTATAATCAACAGGTGCATGACGAAGTTGTTTCTTTGGCAAAACAGGGGTTAACATTAACCCAAATTTTAGCAAAAGTTCAACCGAGGAAAAGAGCAATTTTAAGGTATCTTAAGAAAGCTAACATTGAAATTCCTCGAGACTAATTATTTTTTTTGGGAGTCCAATTCAAAATTAATATTATTATCAATAATATAATCACATAGGTTTTCTATAGTGTCTTCAAAATCAACAGCAACATACTTCTCTACTTCTTCGGTAAAGCTCAGTAAGTTTCTAAGTTTCTGTCTATCTTCTGCAAGGTCAATTAGATTATCCCATTTATGCAATGGAAGATGATAAACAATTTGCATAGTTATCTTTTCAAAGATTTGGTAGAATGTTTTTAATTCTCTTTTGTCATAGGGAGTCTTTAGATAATCTTTTACTGCTAGTTGAATAATTAATATTAAATATGGATTTTCGTGAACTAATTTTGAAGTCATGGAAAACTTATGCCCTGTTGTATTTGTAACATATTGGACATATTCTGTGGCTATTCTTTTCCATTCAATGTAAAAATGTTTTTCGCTAGTCTTTCTATTTTCAGGAATTTTTATTTTAATATATCTTTTTCTTTTGAGATAAGAAAGTTCCTCGTTAATAGTGCTTTCTGATTTTTGTTCTTTGACAGGCAGAGTTTTATTAATGTTATTTCTTATTTCTGTAAAATTAATTTCTTTTAATCCTATTGCTAAGAGTATTCTGCTATAAACTTCGGATTCCAAAGGATGTTTCTGTTTTTGAGACATCTATCTTATAAGAGGTTACCGTATATAAATCTTTTGAAGTATCGGTTTTTAACTATTCTGCCGAAGTTTTTATAGCAGCTCTACATGTATTTTCTTATGGAAAACACACAACAAGAATTAAGATTAAAGGTTGAGCTTTGTAGACTAAAGGCGTTAGACCTTCTTATTGACGAATATGCTCTTAAAAACAGAGCTAAGATGGTTCAGAGATTATTAGAACTAAAACATCAATTGGTGGAAAAATTAGGCTTAAATAAGTCGCTGCAAGCCCAATATGGCTGCCAAAATCCAACCCCTAAGGATTTACTAGTAGGGGTTTCAAACATCACAAATAATGATAATGAGGGTGACTTACAATGAAATGCGCAGTTTGTGGAGGACCAACTATAGGCCCACAAAATATATGCTCTGTAGATTGTTTTCTTAAAGTTTCCAACGTTAAGGGCATGAAAGAACTTCGAGAAAAGTTAATTGATGGAACTATTCAATTAAAGGGTGTAAAAATCGATAGCAGAGCTGTAGAGATTGCAGAGGATTTACTAGCCAGACTCAAATCGAAAAAAGCTGTTTCAAGTTGGTATTTTGATGGATATCATCAAGCAATTTGCGATTTTATTTCATATTATGTCGGGGTAGAGTTGAGAGATAAGGAATTCGATTCTTTGAATGATGAGGCAATTAAATACCGGGAGGTTAAAAAATGAAAACCAAAACTGAAGAAGACTTGTTTTATTATGACATGCAAAACGCTGTAGATGGAATCCAAAGAATAGACGAAGATATGGAAGGCAAAAGAATTCTTCTTACATTTTTTGATAGAACTGATTTTTTGAGAATGTCTCAATTTTTGAAAGTGATTAAATCAATTATGTTAGATTTTTACGAAGAAACTTTGCCTTTACAAACAAAAACCTTAACTTAAAATGGAAGACCAAGACAAAAAACAACAAAACAAAGAAGGGCTTGACCTAACTAATTTTTTGCTCACCTTAGAGCTAGTTAGGTCATTTAAGGCCCACTGGAAATCAAAAGAAGTAATTTTAAGATTTGATAATCGGAAAGAGATGACTCAATTTGTAAGTCTAATGGAAATGTTTTATGCAATAGAGGAAGACATTTTAGAAGAAGAAAATGAGGAGAGTAAATTTCGGGAGGTAAAATAAAAATGAAAGAACGAAAAGACAAACATAAGAAAGTGCAGCAGTATATTTGGAATAGAAAAAATAAACCATTCCTATTCGGCGAGATGAAAAAAGCTATTCATGGATATAGCTTTTATGGTGGAAGAAAATATCTTGTCCATATAAAAGAAAAGTATGGGCTAAAGTCTTTCAAAAAGGATGGGAGAGTTTGGCTGCAGAAAATTTCAACTAAACAAGAGCAGGAGCAAAACTAAACATGATAGAAAAAACATACTTAGGAAAGAAAGAGATAGTCGTAGGTAGTGAAAAAATAGTTAGTATCCCTATCTGTCCAAATAAAGAGTTCCTAGAAAAAGGTGGATTTGAAACTGAAGAAGTAGATGACTCAGAAGCATTTGTCGAAGCATATAAAAAAATTTGTAGGTGGTTAAAAGAAAATGGAAATTGAAGAACTATTATTTAAGCTATTTGTGAACCGAGAAGACTGCTACGCAGTTCAACAAAAAGAAGGATACTTGGCAGTAAAAGAACAAGTAACCTTACAATTAGTAAAAAAACATCTACTTGGACTTATTACACTTGGTTTATATCAACTTTTAGGAATTATGGTTAAATGGGGTTGTTTAGATTTTGATAAAAATACATTGGAAGATTTTGAGAATGCTAAAAAACTCTTTAATCATCTTAAGGGGTTAGGTTATCATCCTTTAATGGAGATGTCGGGTGGTGGAGAGTATAAGTGCCATATTTGGATTTTCTCAGATGCTGCTGCAGAAGATATGGAAGACTTTTTAGAAGATGCATGCGAAAAAACACAAGTTCATCCACACGAGATTTTTCCTAAACAAATAAAAGTAGTTGAGGGTGGTTTTGGAAACTTAGTGAAATTACCTTTGGGAATCCATCAAAAAACAAAACAAAGGAGTTACTTTTTAGATGATGATTTTAATGAAATTAAATCAATGGAAGAAGTTGTCAAACGACTTTCTCAATACTTAGACTAAAATGCCAAAGGATAAAATACCCATAATTGAAAAGAAGAAAGAAGAAGCAGTAGAAGTCACTACTTTTGATGCTGATAGGAAATCAAAAGAATTAGATGTTTTTTTCAAATATGTTATAACTAATGAGCTTCCAGCAGGAATTACAGCCAAGACTAAGATAGGAAAGATTGAAGGTATAAATGCTAATGTCCTTAAAAATGAAGCTATTTGGCTTTATGACAAAGGGTATACAGAAGATAAGTTAAAAGAAGAAATAAAACCTATTTTTGATAAAAATAATTGGTCTTTTGGTGATTTATTAGGTTGGTTTAAGAAAACTCAAAAAGGAGATATAAGAGAAATCAACAAAGGGGAATTGTATAATTGGTGCAAGATTTATGCTCCAGAATTAACAAAGTTTCTTAACTTAGAAGTCGCTGACTTGATAGAGCTAGATTTAGGAGAGGAAGACATTGACAAAGACTATGCTTTAAAGTTGGCAGAAGAAGACAAGCAGTATGCTGTTGTTGAACAATTCATTAAAGACCATAACAAATATGCTTATAGACAACATTTTGCAGGGATTCTATCTTTCTTATTTATATTGGGACAAGTGATTAAAGAGGCTTTTATTTACAAAGAAAAAATTAATGGAAGTGCAAGTCTCTCGCATCCACTTGATTTAAGAATAAATCTTATTAGAATAAAGCCCTCTGGAACTGGAAAATCTGTAAGCTTGGATTTCACTAATAATATCATCAAAGGATTAAACTTACTTGCCAGGCAAGTAACTGACTTTACAGATGCGGGATTAATAGGCAGTGTGGATAAGCCAGATAAGTTTGGACCAAACATAACTTATGGAATATTCAAAGATAGCGATTTTATTACTTGTGATGAGGCAGCAACTTTATTTGAAAATAATCCACACAAAGAAGGAGTATTAAGAAGGTTTAACATAGCTCTTAATACCTTATATCAACCTTCACAAAAAATCTACAAAAGAATGAGATGGGGAGAGTTAGAATATTATCCTCATTTCTCGACTTATTTTATTAGTGTCCCATTTTTAGGATTTGAAGAAAAACTAAAGACAGGTTTTGCTCAGAGGCAGTTAATCTACATCGAAGATGAAGCTATTGAAGAAAGATTAAAATCAATGAAAGAAGACATTAGCAGGATAACCTTTTCTACCTCACCTAGCAAAAGAAGTCAGTTGCAAGCACTTGGTTATCAAAGATATGAGTATTGGAAAGAGATATTTGAAAATCTTAAAAAGTTTGCAATAGAAACTGAATTTGAACAATCGCCAGAAATAAAAGAATACATCCAGCAGAAGATAATGCCGCTGTATAAGATAACTAGCAAGATAAAAAATATTGAAGTCCAGAGCATTATGTTTTCTTTTCTAACAAGATACTTGGACCATCTTTATAGGTTAATATTTCACTCTGCGATTATAAGGCAGAGCAAGACTATTGAAAAGATTGATGTTGACTTTGCTTATTCAATCATTAAAAAAACTTATTTGAGCATACTTTATTACGTTGAAGTCAATGCGAAAGTTATTGAGGATAACTTGCAAGATAGGATACTCGCTTATATTTATAGTCTTATGACTGAGGATAAACCCAAAATTAGGAGTGGGGAGTTGATTAAGGCTATCCAAACGAGGTTCAAAAAATCACAAGGAACTATTTTTACACTTCTAGGAGAATATGTTTCTAAAAAACTTCTTGTAAAAGAAGATCATACAAAAGGAGGAAAGGAAAGAGTTGTTTATTATAAAAAACCTTATACAAAATGAACTCAAATTCGAATCAAATTATAAATCAATGGAATCTGAAGAAACATATAGTTATACTTCATAAGACATTAGATTTTGATAGTTTTACAACAACAAATTTCAAATTATTCAAATTATCCTCTTTCTTAAAACAAAAAAGACCATATACTATTAAAAGAGTAATAAAAGTATACTTATTTACCAATAACCCTAATTTTTGTGTTATAGGTATCAAATTCCATTATAATTTGAAATTTGATAGGTTTTTGGTGTTCAAAACTGAAGAATTTGTTGTTATACTTCATAAAACAAGAGTTTTTACAGATTCTAATCAATTGGAATTTGAGTATAATTTGATTAAACCTATTAGGAGTATAAGATGATTTCTAAAAACTCATGTAAGAAAATGTTGAAGTCTAGTGGTTTAAAGGTTGAGAAATTGGTTGTTTTAAGATTCCAACAACACTTAAATCAAATTTCTAAGGAATTGGTAGAACAAATGAAGGAATCTACACTACTAAGAGGAAAAAAGACCATACAACTAAGGGATTTCGAGTTTGTTCTAAATAAAGGAGTTCAAAATGTTGAATAATTTAAAAGAGATGATAAACAATACAATTAATCTCTTAGGAACACCAATAGGTATTTTCATTATGATTCTAATTTTTGTAATTTTAGTAGAGTCTTTAGTTATATGGTTACTAATTTGGATTTTAAAGAATAATTTTAACAAAAACAAAGGAGAAGAGCAAAATGAACTATCAAAATCTAATGGTTAAATATACTTTACTAGTTGGCAATAAGTTATATGGAATCAAACACATAAAAGTAAGATTTGATGATTGTTATGATGATTTTTCAAAAGATGGAGGAATATATTTTGGAGAATGTTTAGATTCAAAAGAAAAAACAATAACTTACAACTCATTAATATTTAAAGAGGATGAGTTGGCTCTTAATGTTTGGGATACAATAGTCCACGAAATTACTCATTTTCAAATATTAGGTCATAGTCCCAAATTTTATGAGGAATTCAATAAAAATTTTGAATTGGTTGATGACTTAAGAAAAGAGTTTAATAGAGAAGTTGGCTGGGATGAAGATTTTATTTTTTATGATGATGGTTTATATGAAAGTGTAATTAGTGATGATGCTTATTGTGAACTATTTAAAATAGGAGATGATGAAGATGCGGATAGCGATTTATACTCGTGTTTCAACAATTGATAAAGGACAAACTTTAGAACAGCAAGAATTTCCACTTATTGACTATTGTAAAAAAGAAGGTTGGGAGTTCGAAGTCTTTAAGGACTTTGCATCTGGCTCAAAAGAAAGCAGACCCCAACTAGATATAATGATGCAAAGAATAAGGAATGGAGATTTTAATGCTGTTTTAATTTATAGGCTCGATAGACTAGGCAGAAGTTTAAAACATCTTTTACAATTAGTAGAGGAGTTCAATAACAAGAAGATAAGATTTATTTGCTTGACACAAAACATTGACACGAACACTGCACAAGGTATGTTCTTTTTTCAAATTTTGGGCGCAGCAGCTGAATTTGAAAGGCAACTTCTAAGAGAACGAATAAAAGAAAAGTTAGATTATCTTAAATCAACTGGCAAGAAACTTGGAAGACCAAAAGGCAAAAGGGACACTAAAAAAAGAAAGAAATCTGGATACTGGTTAAGATATCATAAAGGCTAAAGTTTTATTTCCTTTGGTGTTCTGTAGGATGCTCTTGTTCTTCTTTAAGCTCATTTATTTTTTCTTCTATCTTCTTTAGTCTATTCTTTTCTTTTTCAGTTAAATCTGCTCCTTTATTATTTAGTTTATCTCGTTCATTATGAAAGTCTGTTAATTTTTTCTCTCTCTTAATCTGTCTTTTTATTTCTCTATCGGATTTTAAATAATGGGTAATTCTAATCAATTTTGACAAATTTTCAAAGACGGGTTTTATTTCTTCATCTTTTAGTTCATTTAACTTATTTAATTTAGTTCTCCCCACAGCAACTGATACTGTAATCTTTCTACCTTTTGGTAATAGCTTCTGTCTTTCATCTCGGTCTTCCATTCGCTTTTTAACCTTTTGAATAAAGTCTTCTAATTCTAAAGCAGTGAGATTATTACATCCAATCTTTTCTATGGGATTTCCCCAAATTGTTGGCGCATTTCCCCATTTTTCAGCTTGTTGGAGTTCAATAGTATAGCTATTACTGAGATTATTTGCAGCTTCTACAAATTCTTTGAATTCCTTCTTTGAAGAAGGGTGTAGAAAATTAATAAATCGTTTAACTCCCCTAACGCCATTAAAAAATAAGTCGGCTTGAACATAGTTTGGATATATTCTAAGGGAGATATGACCTTTGTCAGAGCTTTTCATTTCTCTTAGAGTAATGGCAAAAGATGGGACTCCAGCCCAGTTTTTGCTAACAAATTTCTTAAATTCTTCAGTATCTATTGATGGATAAATTTGTTCGTCATTTATTAGGTTTCTAATTTTAGAATAAAGTTGCGTATACTCTTCAGTTAAAGGATTAGTGTATGCCATTTTGTCGTAATAAACCAATAGAATACAATCTTATAAATTTATGTAAAAAACCAAAAAACATACCCCCTTAATTTTCACCCACTATTGATAGTAAAAAATAGGAAGTAAAAAATCATTAGTTTATTTGATTTTTCCTAAGAGTATTTTGTATCTCCTTAGAACGTGAGCCTGTTTTGAGCTAGGCTACCCTAAAAAGTAATTTAGTTTATATATACATTTCGTATAAGCGAAAAGTCTTATCTAAGACAAGACTTATTAGTCAATCTTATCTTAGATATTACGAAAAACCTTTATGCATTTTGAAAGGTATGCTTAATTGAGCTTTTGTCAATTCTCACACTAATTCTTCGATGCTCCTAAGTAAATATTATAGCACACTAGACGTGAGCCTGTTTTGAGCTAGTGCCCCCCATTTTGAGAGTTAGTCTATATAGCATGAACCAAAGAGGGTTTTTCAATAGCTTAGCTTATAAAAAGAAAGTCAATAGCTTAGCTATTGACAAGCTCTAAGTTCTAAAAGTTGAGGGTGCATTATTTGTCTTAGTGTGAAATATTTATTAAGAAGTGTATGTTTTCTTAATTATGAAAATGATACTAACCCTAAAGACAGAAAAGAAAGAACCAACTAAGAAAGAGTTGAATAAAACCGTAAGTGTTATTTTAAGGGCTGGATATTGGCTTAATAAAAAACTCAAATTCAAAGAAGTTAGATGCCATTGCATGAGGGATGGGACTTCATTGATACTAACCAAATGAAACAACAAAAAGGATTCTTCGAAATATATCATGAAATGAAATTACAAGTGATTAATGACCTTATACATAAATTAACTAAGAAAAAGGATTTTAGGAGAGTTGAAGAATTACTAAAAATGAAGGTAGAATTATCTCCTAATCGATAATGACCTAATGGGAAGGTGTAAGTGTATGGGGACGGGACTACATAGATATTGGAGAAATAGATAACAAAAGACTTTTTAATAGGCATTTCTTATAAAATGTATGAACTCAAAAAAAGAAATGAAAGAGAAAATTATGTCAAATAAAGAATGTGCTGTAGAAAAAGTTTTGACAGAAAATGAAACTTGGTATAAATTTTTAAGATTGCCTGCAGAAATTGCAAGTAAGTTAACACATAAAAAAGGGAGATTGATATTTAACATAAATCAAGATAAAGTTCGGTTATTATATCTTCCAGAATATCGAAAGGTTTGTGGTCTGACCTATTGGTATCGCAAATATAACTTAAAGAAAGGAGATAAAGTGGAAATTAAAGTTATATCAAAAAGATGCAATATCTTTATAAAAAAACAAGTCCACTAAAATATAACTAACTAAACCAGAATGTTGAGGAGAAGTAAGTTTTTATACGGATAGAACATACAAAACTATGGTAAACAACGACTTTCAAGCAGAACTCGTATGGAAAGAAAAATATGACAAATTGGAAATAGGGGAAAAGAAACCTATTGAGAAAACTCCACTTCCATTTCAAAAAGTGGAAACCATAAATAAACCAAGAGATAAACAACAAGCTCTCTTTTCTCGTAATAAAGAAGATGGTTGGATTAACAAAATAATTTGGGGAGATAATAAATATATTTTAGCTTCTTTAGTTAATGGTGACCCTTCTATAAATTTAGAATCATTAAAAGGAAAAATAAAACTCATTTACATTGACCCCCCATTCTTTACAGGTTCTAATATGTCTATTAAAATTGCTACTCCAAATGGCGATAGTGTAACAAAAGAACCATCGATTGTGGAAGAAGTAGCTTATAGAAATATATGGAAGGATGGACTAAACTCTTTTTGTCAATGGATTTATGAGAGACTATTATTAATGAAAGATTTACTTGCTGAAGATGGAACTATCTTTGTTAGATTTGACTGGCACTATAGTCATTATGTAAAACTAATAATGGATGATGTTTTTGGGAAAGATAACTTTATTGATGAAATTATCGTTGGACGTAAAAGAGATAGTGCTGGTTCAAGAAATAAATTTGAAATCGCAAGTGAATCTATCTTTGTTTATTCTAAAACAAATACTTACAATATTAAAGATATATATGGTAAACGTTCTCTAACAGATATTAAATGGACTTCTTTTTTAATGGCTGAAGAAAGAAATCCAAGACAAAGAGTCTTTTTTGGTTTAGAATTAACTCCCCCAAAAGGTCAACATTTTTCTCTTATACAAGAAAAATGTAATAAGTTAGTGAAGGAAAATTATGTTCGTTTAAGATGTAAAAGTTGTGGTGCAAGACATTATTATGCTGAATCGGAAGCAGATTTAAATAAAAGAATGCACTCAAAAGATAAGTTTAAGTTTTATGACATAAACTCAGAAACAATATTCTTTGGAATTAAAGAATTAAAAAAATGTCTTAATTGTGGAAAGATTGATTTTGCGGTAGATTACTTAGGTTCAGAGGATGTTAAACTTAATAATCTTTGGTTAGATATAGAATCTTATTCGAGTAGCACAGGGTATCCTACGGAAAACTCTGAAGCACTGTTAGAGAGAGTCATAGAATGTTCTTCAGATTCAAATGATTTAGTAGCAGATTTTTTCGGTGGTTCTGGGACTACAGCAGCAGTAGCAGAAAAACTGGGAAGAAAATGGATTATAGCTGATATTGGAAAGTTTTCAATACACACTATAAGAAAAAGAATACTAGATATTGACTTAAAAAAAGATAATATTATAAGACAACCTTTTGAAATTCTTAATTTAGGTAAATACGAAAGACAACAATGGCAGATAGATAATTTAGGGAAAGAAAAAATTGATTATCTTAAATTTATTGTAGAGCTATATCACTCCAAATTTGTTGAAGGGTTTAGATTCTTACATGGAAAAACAGGAGATAAAATGGTTCATGTTGGTTCAATAGATTCGGCTGTAACTTGGAACGAGATAAAAGATTGTTTGGAAGAATGTAAAGTTTACAAAGTTAAAAAATTAGATATTCTTGGTTGGGAGTTCGAAAATGGTTTACATAGTTTAATTGAAGATGAAGCTAAAGACACAGGAGTCACCTTAAGTTTGAGATATATACCTCGAGAAGTAATGGATAAAAGAGCTGTTGATGGTGGAGATATTGATTTCTTTGAGTTAGCTTTCTTGGATGTAGATATTCAAAAAACTAAAGATTCTATAAAAATAAAATTAAAAGATTTTATGATTCCTAATTCAGAGCTTGTTCCTGAAGAATCTAAAAAAAGAATAAAGAATTTTGCAGATTACATAGATTATTGGGCTGTTGATTGGAATTTTAAAGAAGATACTTTTCACAATGAATGGCAAACATTTAGAACTAAGTCAAATAAAGAATTAAGTTTGATAAGTGAGGAACATACATATTCCAAAAAGGGAAAATATAAAGTAATGGTAAAAGTTGTAGATATTTTTGGAAATGATACAACTCAACTTATAGAGGTTGAAATAAAATGAATCCTTTTGAAGTCCCTAAAGAAAGATTAAAAACAAATACTTACGCGGTTCATACTTTGAGAAAAATGGTAAACTCTTGGAGAGAACAAAATTATCCGGGTGTAACACCAACCACAAAAAGATTATTAGACTTTTGGTTTAAAGAAGAACATCTTAATGAAAATGATGAATCATTTAATTACTATTTTTGTCAAAGAGAAGCTATAGAAACTTTGATATTTTGTTTTGAAATCTTAAAGATTAGAAGATTCAAAGATTTAATGGATGTTGTTAAGAATCCTATTTTTTATAATCCTTCACAAGATAACTTTTCAAGATTTACATTTAAAATGGCTACTGGCTCAGGAAAAACAAAAGTTATGAGTTTGGCTATTGTCTGGTCATATTTTAATTTTATAAAAGAAGATGTTAAGGAATTATCACCAAATTTCTTAATCTTGGCTCCAAATGTCATAGTTTATGAAAGACTAAAAGAAGATTTTGAAGTAGGAAGAATTTTTTCAAAAGACCCTTTAATTCCAACAGAATGGAAACACGAATGGGATATGGAAGTAGTATTAAGAGAAGAACCATTATCAAAAACAAGAAAAGGAATTATTTTATTAACAAATATTCAAAGATTATATGAGAGAGAAGAATCAGATGAAGCGTTTAATCCAGCAAGTAAACTTTTAGGTAAAAAACCCAGTGAGGAAAAGGTTGGACAATCCGCAGAAGATTTAACTAAAAAATTAATGAGATTAAATAATCTTATTATAATAAACGATGAGGCACATCATGTTCACGATTTAACAATCAATGGAGAACCTTTAGTTTGGGTTAAAACAATAGAAAAATTAAATGAGAACCTAAAAGAGAAGTCTAATAAAACTCTTTCCATGCAATTAGATTTTTCTGCTACACCAAAATCTCAAAGTGGAAATCTTTTTCCTTTTATTATTGTCGATTATCCGCTAGCGGAAGCAATTGACGCAGGAATAGTAAAACAACCAATAATAGGAAGAATATTAGAAGGAAAAGAAATCTCATCGAATAAAGCAAGTGTTAGATATAGTGCTTGGATTGATGCAGCAGTAAAGAGATGGGAAGAATATTGGAAGAAATTATATGAAGATGTTCCAAACGAAAAAGAAAAGAAAAAACCTGTCTTATTTGTTATGGCTAATAATACTGCTGAGGCAAATGATATAGCAGAATACTTAGAAACAAAGGAGAAACTAAAAGGAAAAGTTCTTTTGATACATACAAAGATGGATGGAGAGATAGCTAAAGAAGATTTGGACAAAGCTCGACTTGCTAGTAGAAAAATAGACACAAATGATAATCCTTATAGAGCAATTGTTTCTGTTTTAATGTTAAGAGAAGGGTGGGATGTAAAAAATGTTACTGTTATTTTAGGATTAAGGCCGTTTACTTCTAAAGCTAAAATTCTACCAGAACAAGCATTAGGTAGAGGTTTAAGACTAATGGCTTATCCTCAATCTGGCTTTGAGGAAAAAGTTGATGTTATTGGGAATAAAGCATTTGAAGATTTTATAAGAGAGTTGGAAAAAGAAGGTGTATCTTTTGGTATGATTAACTTAAACACTCATGTTGGTTTTTCTACTATTTTTGTGGATGAGAAGAAATTAAAACATGATTTTAAAATTCCAAAGTTAACACCCTTACTATCAAAGAAGAATATCTCTTTTAAGAATTTTAAAGTTTCTAAATTGGAAAAACCAAAAATCAAACTAGAACTAACTAAAGACGATAAAAAAATAAATTACGAAGGGAGAGAAGTTAGACATGGTGAAATCGGAAATGTTGTAATAAAGAGGCAATGGATTTTACCCGTGCCAGAAGATGGAGACTCTGTGGTTGCCTATTATACTCAACAAATATTAAAGGATGCGGGAATACCCTCTAAATTTAGTGAGTTTGCTCCATTAGTAAAAGAATATATACAAAAACATTTTTTTGATAGAGAAGTTAATGTTAATGATTCTAAAGTTATTAAAAGATTAAACGATGCCGTCTTAGGACAAAGACTTCTTTCAATATTCAAAAAACCATTAGTTGATTTATTAATTGAAGAACAAGAAGTTAAATTTGAGGAATATTTTTATTTAAAGAAAACGCCTGCGTATGCTTGGAGTAAAACAATCTACAAAAGTCCTTTAAAATCTATATTTAATCACGCTTCTTGTGATAATAACTTAGAGTTAGAGTTTGTTAGATTTTTAGAAAATAGTAAAGATGTAACTTCTTTCTCAAAATTAGAAAAACAAAAGACAAGATTTCATATAGAATATTTGAGTAGTGATAATCATCTAAAATTATACTACCCCGACTTCATTGTTAGGTTAAAAGATGGTAGTACATGGATTGTTGAAACAAAGGGTAGAGAAGACCCTGATGTGCAGTTTAAAGACTCAAGAACAGAAAGATGGGTTGAGGATGCTTCCAAATTAACAAAGGTAAAGTGGAAGTATATTAAGATACAAGAAAACATTTTCTATGCTTCAAATTCAACAACCTTTATGGATTTGGTTAAACATCAAAAAGAAGTTAATATAAGAAGAGAGGAGAGGTTTAAGACAAAATGAAGTTATGTTCTTTTTTAGTGATAGTAGGACTTATTTTATTACTAGATGGGTTTTTTGGTTTTTTAAGAAGGGCTGGAATTCCTATCACTCAAAGAATATCGGCTCCATTAGGGTTTATTTTATTAATAGGAGGAGCTTACCTAAGTTCAGTAGGTTACTGTTAAAATGATAACGGATAATTTGATTAGCACAATAATTACTGCGAGTATTACTGGAGCTGGGCTAATTTTTGTTGCATATAGTATATTAGTTCCTTTTTGTGAAAAATTAAAAAAATTTAAATCAAAAAAAGTTTCGGATGCAAGAAAACTTATTGATAAAAAAGAGAAAACGGAAAAATTAAGAGAAATAGTCTTAGAGATAGAACAAAGCGAAGCAAGACCTTTTTATCTCAGCGCAGTAGTTTATGCAATATTCATATTATACATCCTTTCCACATTAACAGGGGTTTTTTATTTAATGTCTCAAAACCAACAAAACATCTTAGACATAGCAACAGCATCTATTTGGTTCTTTGGAATAGCAACAAGTTTATTTGGTTTAATGGGAATTACTTTATTATCAGATATTCTGGAATTTATGCGAAATTATTTAAAACTAAAGGAGGAGAAAGAAAATGGCAATTAAAAATTTGTTTAGAGACTCATTTTCAATTTTGATACTCATTATCTTTTTTATAGCATTTATTCCTTTGTTACAACAAGTAGGTTTTTCTTATAGCTTCTTGGGGATTTTTTTTACGGGGATTATTATCATTTTAATAATTGGAATCATATTAAAATTTATTGAAGAGTTTAATAGGAGGAAACATTAAAAATGAACAAAAAAGCACAAGATATTGATTTTGGAAAATTAATAACTGCTATTTTTGCTCTTTTGATATTTATTCCTTTATTAGGAATAATGTCCTCAATTATATCTCAACAATTTCAACAAAAATGTCCTTCTTGTGATTGTTCGCAATATCAAAATAATCTAACAACTTGTAATCAAGTAGTAGAAAACTTAACAAAACAAATAAATGATACACCTATCAGGTATGTTCAAAATGTTACTTATGTTGAAATCCCTGTTGAAAAACCAATCTACAAAGAAAGAATAATTCCCGGAATTGTAATTTCAATTTCTTTTATTTTATCTTTGGTTATATCAATCTCTCTATTTAAGATTAAACTTCCCAAAAAGATTGAAGAAAGATTGGACGAAATTGAAGATATTATATTTTGGATTAAATGGGCATCAGCTGTAGTATCTTTATTAATATTTATCAAATTAGTATATATTCTCTTTTCTTTACTTTAAGATATAAGATTATTATTAATAATTATTCATTTCTCGTCGGAACAACCTTTAAATTCTAGTGTCTTATTCTTATAATATGATAACTATTAAAAAACAACAATTGAAAAAGAAAGAGGTTGAAAGGTTGTTTAATTCTTTTAAGAAAGAAGGTTTATTGGATGACAGAGCAGAGTATGATGAAGAAGACTTACAATCAGCTTATCCACAGCTAAATCAAAAAGGTGTGAAATGGTTATATCTTAAGATTCAAAAATACAAATATTCTAAAGCCAAGAAGAAAAAGAGCTCTGAAAATTTTGCCTTATCTTAATCCTAAGGTTAGCTTTTTCTCCTTAGGATTTTATTCTCAAAAAAGAAAGCTATTTAAGCAGTAAAACTTATTTTAAATAAGGCAGTGAAGTCTGCCAAGGTTAATTCCTAAATTGCGAAAAGCCAATGACTTCTAAAAAGAGGTTTAAATGAAAAGAAAGCTATTTGGAATTGACTTGGATATATTTCTATTGGGATTAGTTAGTTTTTTTACTGATGTAAGTTCTGAGATGATATTTTCTTTTTTCTCAATATTCTTTACGGTAATATTAGGAGCATCCGCAGTTTTATTCGGAATTCTTGAAGGGTTAGCAGATTTAGCATCAACATCTCTTGATTACATTGCAGGATTCATATCCGACAAAACTGGAAAAAGAAAAAGATATGCTTTTATTGGTTATAGTTTATCCGCATTAGGAAAGTCAATAATGCTTTTTGCTTCAACTATCTCTGCAGCATTTAGCTTTAGAGTTATAGATAGATTAGGTAAATCTATCAGAGGTTCACCAAGAGATGCTTGGTTGAGTTCAATATCAGATAAATCAAATAGGGGGCTATCCTTTGGAATTCACCAGACTTTAGACCAAGCAGGAGCGGTAGTAGGTCCATTATTGGCTTATTTAATTCTGTCTTATTTTGGTCAAAGTTCATCTTCTTTCTCGCTATTATTTAAACTTGCATTCATTCCAGCAATTATTGGTCTTGGAATTTTACTGATGATTAAAGACAGACCGTCAATCCCAAAAAGAAAAGCAAAGTTTTTTAGTTCCTACAAGGGTTTTAATAAAGAACTCAAACATTATATTTCAACAGCGGGGATATTTTCTTTGGCATATTTTAGCTTTGGGTTTCTTCTCCTTAAAGCTTATCTTGTAGGATTTGCAATAAAAGATGTAATTCTAATTTATACATTATTTAATGTTTCTGCACTAATTTTCTCAATTCCGTTAGGGAAAATTGGCGATTATTTAGGAAGAAAAAAGATTGTCCTGCTTTCTTATATAATCTATTTTATTATTAGCATTGGTTTTATTGTTGCTTCAACAAAGATATTTGTGATTGTATTGTTTGTTTTATTTGGTTTGTTCTATGCAATAGACGAGAGTCAGACTAAGGCATATATCAGCGATTTAGAAAGACAAAGAAGAGCCACAGCAATAGGTATTTACAATTTTATCACTGGATTAATTTACCTCTTTGCTTCACTAATCGCAGGATATCTATGGAAAATAAATCCAAGTTATGCATTTATATTCGCCGCCGTAATATCTTTAATAACTATTTTATTCTTTATATCAAAAAGGAGAAAGAAAAAATGAAAAAGTCATTAATCATTGCTATAGCTTCTATAACTTTATTTATTTTTATTTCAGAGCAAGTTGCAGTTCATGGAATAATAACACAGGCAGATAAACCCATTAATTTAATGATGACTGGATTGCAAACAGAACCGTTTATTTCATTATCTAAAGTTATCCATTATTCTTTTGAAATCTTGCCACTCTTACTACTCGCAGTCATTATCTCTCTGTTGTTTTGGTTGAATAAAAGAAAACTTAATGCAATAATGCTAATGGCTGGCGTAGGTTTATCTTCTATGCTCTTATTTTTTCTTAAGCTATTTTTCAAAAGTTCAAGACCTATAAATGCATTAGTTACAGAAAATAATTTTTCGTATCCTAGTGGGCATGTTTTAATATCAATTGTTCTTTTTGGATTATTAATCTTCTTTTATTGGAAATCTTTTTCTAAAAGTAAAAAGATTTTAGCTTCAATACTTCATATTGCCCTTATAATAACTATCGCCTTTTCAAGATTATATTTGAATGTTCATTGGTTAAGTGATATATTTGGGAGTATTACTTTAGGGTCGTTTTGTTTGTTTACCACAATTTATCTCTATAATCTAATATCAAGAGGAGGAACATTCAAATGAAAGTTAAAATAATCGCCACAATAGGACCAGCAACAGAAAAAATATTGATTATTAAGAAGCTTGTTAAAAGTGGAATGAGCATTGCAAGAATTAATATGAAGCATGCATCATTTGATGAAGCATCAAAGATAATTAAAATTCTTACTGAATTAAAATGCAAAATACTCATTGATATTGAAACTATTAAAAACATTGATAAAATCAAAAGTTTGAAGTTTGATTATCTAGCATTATCATTTACAGAAACAGCTGAAGATATAAAAGAAATAAGAAGATTATTTTTTCCTAGAAAAATATTTGTTATAGCTAAAATTGAGACTAAAAAAGGAGTAAGAAATATAGATCATATAATTGATGAAGCTGATGGAATCATGGTTGCAAGAGGAGATTTAGGAAACCATGTTCCTTTAGAAGAATTGCCTCTGTTTCAAAAGATGATAGTAAGAAAATGCAATAAAAAAAGAAAATTTGTAATAACCGCTACTGAAATGCTTCTTTCAATGGTCAATTCTAAAATACCTGAAAGAGCTGAAGTAAGTGATGTAGCAAATGCAGTTTTAGATGGCTCTAATGCTTTAATGCTTTCAGAAGAAACTGCAATAGGAAAATATCCTTTAGAAGCAGTTTCAATAATGCATAAAATAATTGCTGAAACAACTAGAGGGAGAAAGTTATTTAAGTCATAATGTCCATAATAAATAAGGCAATGGAGTCTGCCGAGGCTTAAGCCTGAACTGCTTCACGCTAATGACTTCTTTTAACGAAAATGAAGCAGCAAAAATATGTTGATAAGTATCTATTGAACTTCTTTATGCAGTGCAATAGCTTAAAGGACTTATTAGAGATTCTTGAAACAATATGCACAATACAAGACTTAAAGAATTTAAATAAAAGAATAAAGCATTTTGAGTATCTTAGGTTTACTTTCTTTGGACTAATGGGCAGAGTAAAAACCATTCTTGGATACATGATATTCAAAGGAGAATCACTAAAAGAAAAGTATATTGAATTAAATGATATTTACTCAAAACTACAACAATTACAACAAAAAGTTTTCGAAATCGATGAACTCATTAAAGATAGAGAAATGAGACAAGCTAAAGATAAGATAATTGAAATATCCCAAGAATATGCTAAAATTTTTGAAGAAATAAATAAACTAATTGAAAAATATACTTAAAATGGTATCACCAAATCTTTTACTTATTACACTTCCTATTGTTGCTGTTTTTGGAATAGCTTTTTGGTTAATGATTTTTCTTAATACCTACAGGCATTTTCCAAAAATGAATCCTGAAGAAAGGCTATGGAAGTGTATTGTTGACGCTACTACCATAACAATAATATTAATTGGAATTGTTTATCTGTTTTTGTGGTTTATATTGCAGAATTTTATAAGTTAGGTCAGGGGAGCACCTAATTAATAAATTATGTCAATTCCTCCAAATAGTCTTCAATTTTTTCCTTAACTAATGGTTTTATTAGGGGGATTTAATTTGATTCTAAACTTCGGTTTTTGGTGGGTCTACTTCAAAGATTTATGGGATAATTAAACATTCGTGAGGAAAACGTCAGGGAGTTAATCCTTAGGATTAAGTATTCGTGGGGGCGTTTATCCTTAGGATTAACTCCCCAGCCTAAACCGAATAATTATGAGGTGTTTTGGTTTAGGTTACGAATAGGGCAAAGAACTATTTTGGCAAGGCCCTCTGAAAAGAGTTAAATAAAAAATTTATTAAACTAAATGTTTTATTAATAATCATAAAAACAGATTAATTAGCAGAATTCGTTATGTTTATAAATTTATTTTTTTTAATTATAAAATGAGATTATTAAATTTTCTTCTTATTCTAGCATCTATATTATTTGTATCAGCCAGTTTTCTAATTATTTTTGTCAGCGAGTTTTTTTCAAATGAGGATAGCAAGCCAATCGCTTTTTTATCTGAAAATAGAAATTCCGCAGAAACTAATCCCATGAATCCCCTTACTTATAATAATTCTTTTTTCAATCATAGTCAAACCCAGTTTTATAAGAATATGAGATTTCCAGAGAGAAGAATAAGTTATTATTTTGATTTAAATTGTAATTCAGAGAAAAGAGAGTATGTCAAAAAAGCTTTTGAAATACTTTCAAATTATACAATTCTTGAATTTTTTGAAACCAATAATTTTAATAATAAAGGGATACTGATTCTATGTTCCCAGTTAATTGTAGATGAGAAAGATAAAGAATATTTTATTGCAGGAGAGGGAGGGCCTGTTGAAATAATTAATTCAACTTTTCCAATAATCATATCTTCAAAGATTTCATTATATAGAGATGAAAGGTGTAAAACTCCGCAAATTGCTCTGCATGAGATTTTGCATGCATTAGGATTTGATCATAGCGATAACCCTCAAGACATAATGTATCCATATTCTTCTTGCGAACAGCAAATAAGCAAGGAATTAATCAGCGAGATAAATAGAATATATAGCATTCCTTCTCTGCCAGATATCTTTATTGATGAGATTGAAGGAAACAAGACAGGGAATTATCTTAACTTTAAGATTATTATTGGAAACGGCGGTTTTAAGGATTTGAATACAGCAATTCTTGAAGTTTATGCAGACAGCACTCTTTTAAGAAAATTTCAATTGAATAATCTCTCCTTAGGATCTAAAAAAGTGTTATCTATCTCAAACCTAAGGATGAATAAAAATAGCAATGAAATTTCTTTTTTGATTAAAACTGATGAAAAAGAAATCTCCTTAGATAATAATTTAATAAAACTAAAAATAGAATAGTTTAAATAATTAAGGGATTATTTAAACTCAATGGAGAAAGACATTGATAGAATATCAAAGAATGCAGATACCGATATAGTGATAAGGATTGATGACTTCGGAGGAAAAAAAGGTGTTACAATCAGAGAGTATGTAAAAGGAGAAAGATATACAGGATTTACTAAGGCTG